>Ga0206949_1001_pt1 | contig 95229 bp, 91 predicted proteins | sample Alteio_BWOrgHeat_40_FD_153240 | JGI IMG/M metagenome (GOLD analysis project Ga0206949, IMG submission 153240) | Enriched cells from forest soil in Barre Woods Harvard Forest LTER site, Petersham, Massachusetts, United States -... | ecosystem: Environmental > Terrestrial > Soil > Temperate forest >...
GGAAAACGGCCGCAACAAAAAACAGCTTATGAGGGATATGCGGATCAGCTACCTGGGCCGTTGGCAAGTGGAACATTGGCGAACGATTGAATCCTGTTATAGCCGTTCGCCCTATTTTGAATTTTTCCGGGATGATGTAAAAAACCTGATCGATAAGAACCAGACCTTCCTGCTTGATAAAAACATGGCTATCCTGGAATGGCTGAAAAAGACGCTACGGATACCTGGCGAAATTTCGCTGACGGATAGCTATCATAAAGAATACCCTGCCGAAGCCGCCGATAAACGAAACTATATCCTACCCAAAAATTTTCAGGAAATGCCTGCAGCTTTCGAGTACACGCAGGTTTTTGCAGACAGGATCGGGTTCCAACCCAATCTTTGTATTCTTGATCTTTTGTTTTGTTCCGGCCCTGATATAGCAGTTTTATAAAATGCCAGCATCTTTATTGGAATACTTCCTGATTAATAATTTATTAAGGCAACATTTTAACGTTTTAATGACTCTTTAAAGCACCTGTTATATCGAGAAGCCTTAATTTTAATTTTTTCGTATACAGAATAGATAATCAGTGCGCTAACCCCCGCCCGAACCCGAAGATGAAGAAGATCAGATTGCTGTTTTTTATAGTATTGCTTTCGGGGCATTTCAGTGGCATCAGTCAAAACTATTCAAACAAAGGAAAGGATTTCTATATCACTTATCCAACCCATATCGATGGCAATACGTCTGTTATGGGGATCTATATTACTTCTGATGTAGCCGCAACAGGTACTGTAACTGTTGGAACGCAAACGCTGTCTTTTTCAGTAACGCCCAATACGGTAGTAAGAAAATTTCTAGGCCAGGTTAGTGGTTCTGATGCTCCCAATACATCTGTCTATTTAACCCAGGATGATGGGATTGTTATTGGTGGTGCTATCCATGTTGTTTCCGACAATCCGGTTGTAGTCTATGCGCATATCATTAAAACATCCCGCTCGGGGGCTTCATTAATTTTACCCAGTACTGTATGGGGGAATAAATATATTGTTCCGAGTTATGGGAATTATGGGCCCTCACCTGGTTATGGCGCTATCACAGTTGTTGCAGCTGAAGCGAACACATCTATACAAATTATTCCTTCTGTAAATAGTAAGAACGGTAGCAAACTGGCAGGTAATACGTATACTATAACATTAGCCAATCCGGGCGATGTTTATCAGCTGCAATTTGCAAACAATTCAGATATCTCAGGAACGAAAGTTCAATCAATTTCTACTAACGGGTCATCCTGTAAAAGGATCGCTGTTTTTTCCAGTACCAGTTGGTCGGCTTTTGGCTGTACCAGCCCCGTGCCTCAGAGCGGAGATAATCTATACCAACAGCTTTTTCCAACGGGTGCATGGGGTAAAAATTTTCTTACAGCTCCGGCCAAAACAAGAACATCAGATATATACCGTGTTTATTATTTGATATACTTTGTAACATTACAGGATATTGATTAAATGCGTATTTATATACTATTTAAACTTATAAAAAATAGTAAGTAAATTATTAATAACTAATTGATTTACATTTTAAAAATAATTTATTTACTTACTAATCATGTTAGACATTAAAAAAGTAATACTTTATGCCAAAAAAACTAATATATTTAGTGTTAAAATGAAAAAGATTAATTGGGCAAAAATTGAAAATACACAACTCTCTCCTATTTTGCAGGCAAATATTCCAAGTTGAAAAAGACGCTCTTATTTGCCCTCCTGTCGCTTTTATTTTTTGCCTGTACGAAACCACAAGGATTTGATTACCGGGATGTGAAGAACATCAGAGTAGAAACAGTGGGGTTTGATAAGACCACTCTTTATATGGATCTGGTTTATTATAATCCCAATGGATTTGGCGTTGATCTCCGTAAAGTGGATTGCGATGTTTATGTAGACAACAGCTACCTCGGAAAATTTCAACTGGATACATTGATGCATATAGACCGCCGCGCCGAGTTCATTCTTCCTTCAAGAATATTGGTGGATATGCAGTCGGTTCTCAAGAACGGGCTTAACCTGTTATTCAGCAAAGAAGTGCTGATCAATGTGAAAGGAACGACAAGGGTTGGTAAGGCCGGTTTCTTTAAAACGATACCGTTCAACTATGAGGCGAGGCATAAGTTGAGCCTGTTTTAAGATGGCTGGTTAAAGAATCTTTTTCTCACCGCAGAGACGCGGAGTAGCACAGGTTACACAGAATTGATTTAATAGTTTATGGGTGGTACGTGGCAGGGTTTGCCTTTTTGCGGGCCACCTCCGTCTTCAGCGCGCCTGCAGGGAATAGGGAGTTTTTTGTATGCTTCGGGATCGGCTTTTTCATTGTCGGTATCGAAGCCGGCGTTATTGAGGGCGGCTTTGATGGTTTCGGGACTGGCGCGGTCGGGTAAATATTGTATTTTGATCTCGCCCTGGAGCATATTGATCTTCCACTGCATCAGGCCGCTTTCCATGTTCGATTTGTTCTCTACCAGAAGGTATTTATCAAGCCTTTCTTTGCATTCCCAGCACCGGAGATTAGCAGATTTGATGGTTATCCATTGCGGGTTGGGTTGTTGCGCGTGGGCGGTGCAATATGTGGTCATGAGTAATATAACCATTGGAAGTATTCGTTTCATATGTCTGTTTTTCATTCGTCAAGATGGTTAAAATGGTTAAATCAGGTTAAGCTGGTCAAAAAATGGCATACGTTTTTAACCATTTAACTTCTTTAACCTGTTTAACTTCAAACTCCCTCCCAACCGGCAGGGTCGTTACGCCATTCCAATAACAGGTTTTCCGTTTCGGCTGAAACCAATCCTTTTTCAACTGCAAGGCTGATCAGGTGTTTGTAATCTGTTAAGGATCGGTAAGGAACGTTTGCCTCTGCAAATGCATTATCCGCAACAGTAAACCCGTAGGTAAAAATCGAAACCATTCCTACTACTTCCACTCCGGCATTTCGTAATACATCCACTACCTGTAAGCTACTCTTGCCTGTTGATATCAGATCCTCGATTACCAATACGCGCTGCCCGGGAGTATAGTAGCCTTCGATCTGATTGCCCAACCCATGTTCTTTTGGTTTGGGGCGTACATAGATATAAGGAAGCTTTAACTGGTCGGCCGCCATAGCCCCCCAGGGAATACCTGCAGTTGCCACGCCTGCCAACACCTCAGCTTGCGGAAAGTGTTCGAAAACGACGTTACATAATTCGCTCTTGATAAAATCACGCACAAATGGAAATGACAACACACGGCGGTTATCGCAGTAAATAGGGCTCTTCCAGCCGCTGGCCCAGGTAAAGGGTTTATCGGGACTTAACTTTACAGCTGCAACCTGCAACAATTTTTCAGCAACGGCTTTCTCGTTTGTCATGGAACGAATGTAGAACCATTTTGGAATTGGGAATTGGGAAATTGGGAAATTGTATTCACATTTGATCCATCATGGAAAAAAAGAAATTGATCGCTGGTGGCGGATTGGTGCAAAATGAAAAGGGCGAATTATTGATGATCTACCGCCGTGGCAAATGGGATCTTCCCAAAGGAAAACAGGATGAAGGCGAGGCCATTGAAGTGTGTGCGTTGAGGGAAGTGATGGAAGAAACCGGACTGGTTGATATAGAGATCGGCAGGCTGATCGAAGTGAGTTATCATGAATATTTTGATGAATACCTTAAACAGGATGTGCTGAAAGAAACATACTGGTTTGCGATGACTGCCAACAGCAATGAAGCATTGATCCCTCAAGCAGCAGAAGGCATTACGGAGATCAGGTGGGTTGATAATAATGAACTGGAAAAATACCTGGCGGATAGTTATGCGAATGTGGTTGCGGTGATCAGGAAGCGTTGAAATGATTTTGGAATTGGCGATTGGGAAATTTTGGAATTTGGCAGATCATCTTTTTTTTAAAATAGCCACTGTGAGCCTGCTGATACAAACCAACTTTTCCGCTTCATCATAAATTTTTATCTCCCAAACATGCGAGCTTGAACCTAAATGAACGGGTGTGGCAATACCTGTGACCAGGCCGTTTTTTGCGCTGCGGATATGGTTGGCATTGATCTCCTGCCCTACGCAGATATATTGATCCGGGTCTATTACAAATGCCGAACCAACACTGCCCAATGTTTCGGCAAGCGTTACGGAAGCGCCGCCATGTAAAATACCGTAAGGTTGCGTTGTGCGGTGGTCAACGGGCATGGTTGCTTTGAGATAATTATCGCCAACTTCAGAGAAACGGATCCCGATGTATTCGCCCATGGTATTTTTGCCGAGGCCTGAAAAGTCGTGTAAGGACAGATCCTTTTTATACCATATACTCATCAGTAATTAAGATAAAGGATGTTGTAAAGAATGATTAACGGCTTCGGGAAGAAATGGTGAAGCATCGCCGCCATTGCGGATGATATCGCGCACAATGGTTGATGCAACAGAAGTATATTTTGGCTCGCCTGTTAAAAATATTGTTTCGATATTTTTATCAAGCGTTCGGTTGGCATCGGCAATTGTTTTTTCATATTCAAAATCGCTCACATAACGGATGCCGCGTAAAATAAAATTCGCGTTGATGTTTCTGCAATAGTTTACGGTCAGCCCGTCATAGATCACACTTTCCACACGCGGTTCCTCTTTATAAATTTCCTGGAACCACTGCATCCGCTGCTCTGCACTGAACATCGGGCTTTTGGATGAATTGATACCGATGCCTACATAGATCTTATCAAACAAAGGAATGGCGCGGTTGATGATATCAACATGCCCGAGTGTAACAGGATCGAAAGTTCCGGGGAATAAACAGATTCGGCTCATAAGTACAAGGTGTGAAGTACGAAGTACGAACTAAAATATGATATAATAAGCAAGTTAGAATTACGAGGTACGAAGTACGAACTAAAATTTAAATTATTACTTTATGTGCCTTTTTCGTACTTCCAACTTCGTACCTCGTACTTAACTCAGCTTTCCCTGTTTGTCAGTAAATACAAAACCGACATACGCACCGCTACACCGTTTTCTACCTGGTTAAGAATGATTGAATAAGGGCCGTCGGCCACATCGCTGTCCAGTTCAACACCGCGGTTGATCGGGCCGGGATGCATGATCACAATATCTTTTCCTAAACCCTCCAGTAATTTTCTTTTGATACCGTATGCAAGATTGTATTCGCGCAGCGAGGAAAACAATGGCTGGTTCTGCCGCTCGAGTTGTATGCGGAGTACATTGGCCACATCGCACCACTGCAATGCTTTCTTGAGATTGTATTCAACTTTTACGCCCAATGCTTCGCCGATATATTTCGGGATCAGTGTTGGCGGCCCTGCCACCATTACTTCCGCGCCCATTTTTTTAAGCAGGTACATATTGCTTAAGGCAACACGGCTATGCATGATATCGCCGATGATAGCCACTTTCAACCCTTCCAGTTTTCCTAATTTTTCCTGCATTGAATACGCGTCCAGCAAAGCCTGTGTGGGATGTTCGTTGATACCGTCGCCGGCATTCACGATCGCTGCAGGAATGTGTTTGGCAAGAAAATGAGGCGCACCGGAAGCGCTGTGGCGCATCACTACCATGTCCACTTTCATGCTGAGAATATTGTTTACCGTATCCAGCAATGTTTCCCCTTTTGCAGAAGAAGAACTGCTTGCCGTAAAATTCAGCACATCGGCAGAGAGCCTGCGTTCTGCGAGTTCGAACGACATACGGGTACGTGTTGAGTTCTCATAAAAAAGATTCACGATCGTTACATCACGCAGTGAAGGAACTTTTTTAACCGGCCTCTGTAAAACTTCTTTGAATTGCTGTGCAGTGGAGAGAATTAACTGGATATCTTCCCTGTTGAGATCTTTGATACCAAGTAGATGTTTGGTAGATAGTTTCATTAAAAATCAAAGATAGGGTAATGGAGTTATATGTGATGCAATTTGCATTTCGGTTATACCTGTTACCGGTTACCGGTTTCAAATCAAAACCACTTCATCCACTTCATCCTTCTCCTTCCAGCACACTTTTACTTTTTGTGTAATGATGGTATCGATCACTTTGCCGGCATAATCCGGTTGTATGGGCAGTTCGCGGCTGAATCTCCGGTCTATCAACACACAAAGCGACACATGCGAGGGCCTGCCAAAAGCCAATAATGCATCCAACGCTGCGCGGATGGTACGGCCGGTGTACAACACATCATCGATCAGCACTACGCGTTTGTTCTCGATACTGAAAGGGATATCGGTTTGATTGGCTATATGCAGGCTTTTGCGGACGTCATCACGGTAAAAAGTGATATCGAGCTTGCCATATTTGATCAGTTCGGGCTGCACTATCTTTTTTAACTCATCCACGATCCGGTCGCTCAGGAAAACACCGCGGGGCTGCAGGCCTATGATCACCGTATTGGCAAGCTGGAGATTATTTTCCAGTACCTGGTGGGCCAGCCGTTTTACGGTTAATGCGAGTTGTTGTTCTGATAATATCGTCTTCAAAACCGAATTTTTAATAAAAATAAATGCTTTCATCCATACTCAACATGAATTATTAAACCCGCGTGGTTTAATTTGCTGCGAATGTTACGACTCAGATCCATATCATTGTTCCAGTTCCGCAACTATCTGCATCAACAGTTTTCTTTTACGGAAAGGATCATTGGCATTTGCGGTATCAACGGCACCGGCAAGACCAATCTGCTGGATGCTGTGTATTATCTTAGCTTTTCGAGAAGTTATTTTTCACGCCCGGATAGCCAGAATGTGTATCATGGCCTTGCAGGTATGCGTTTGGAAGGCAATTATGAATTGAATGCAGAAGAACAGCAACTGGTTTGTGTATTGCGTGAGAATAATAAAAAGGAACTGGTGCTGAATGATGAAGCGTATAAAAAATTCTCTGACCATATCGGCAGGCTTCCTTCCGTAATGATCGCGCCGGATGATATTGTGCTGATCACCGGCGGAAGTGAAGAGCGAAGAACATTTATTGATACAATATTGTCGCAGATAAATAAAGAATACCTGTTACACCTGATCGATTACAATAAAATACTGCAGCAACGAAACAGTTTATTAAAACAATCCGCCGAATCGGGTAGTACGGATGAAGCGCTATTACAGGTTTTGAATACGCAGCTGACACAAAAGGGGAATTATATTTTTACCGAAAGGAGATCTTTTCTCACAGAATTCCTGCCGCTTGCCGATTCGATCTACCAACGCATCGCAGAAAAAAATGATGGGTTGATCCTTCGCTATGAGAGCCAGTTATTAACTGATTCGTTTGAAGAATTATTACAGTCCACACGGCAAAAAGACCTCGCTCTGCAAAGGACCACCACAGGAATTCACCGCGATGATATTTTATTTTTTATGGAGAATGTTCCTTTTAAAACAGAAGCTTCGCAGGGGCAACGGAAAAGTTTATTGTTTGCATTGAAACTTGCAGAGTGGCAGGTATTGAAAGAAAAAAAAGGGTTCACTCCCATCCTGTTATTAGATGATGTATTCGAAAAATTAGATGAACACAGAATGTACCAGCTACTGCATTGGGTTTGCACGGAAAGCGATGGGCAGGTTTTTATTACAGACACGCACCAGGAAAGGTTACGGTCGCAACTGAAAGATATAGAAGTCAGTTTTCAGTTAATAGAACTGGCAAATATTAGCCGGCAATGATCGATTAACCTGTTTAATATTTTATATTTAACAGGTTAATCGATCATTATGAATTCAAGAAGAACATTCATCAAACACGTTGGCCTGGGTTCTGCAGGCATCATGTTAAGCCCGGCCCTATGGGCATTAGTAAAAGACCTGCCCGAACCGCATAACCTTCCACGCAGCGCGCCTGAAATGCAGGGCATATCCTCATCAGTTATCAACGACCTGTTTGATGCAATGGACAAAAGCGATATTGAATTTCACAGCGTAATGGTGATGCGTAATGGTTATGTAATTGGCGAAGGATGGTGGGCGCCCTATGCACCGCAGTATAAACATACGTTGCACTCGCTCAGCAAAAGCTTTACATCGGCTGCAGTTGGGCTCGCCATTCATGAAGGACATTTTACAGTAGAGACACCGGTGATCTCGTTCTTTCCTGATATGTTGCCAAAAGAAGTCAGTCCCAATCTTGCGGCCATGAAAGTGAAACATCTTTTAACCATGACAACCGGCCATGCCGTAGATAATGGTTTACGCACAGATGCCATGCCCTGGGTGCGGGGATTCTTAAACGCACCGATCGTATATGAGCCGGGAACTTTTTATCTGTACAATACCACTGCATCTTATATGCTTTCAGCAATCGTACAAAAAACAACCGGTAAAACAGTGCTTGAGTTTTTAAAACCCCGGCTGCTCGATCCATTAAAAATCGAAGGTGCAGATTGGCAGGTAAGCCCGCAGGGAATCAATACCGGCGGTTATGGTTTAAGAATACGCACTGAAGATATTGCCAGTTTCAGCCAGCTTTATCTGAACAAAGGAAAATGGAAAGGCAAACAGATATTACCTGAGGCGTGGGTAGAAGCATCAAGCAAGGAACAGTGGCATTTTTCTTCCAATCCATTTGGTGGCAAAACACCAAAAGAACACGACGACTGGCAGCAGGGATATGGTTACCAATTCTGGCGCACACAGCATAATGGTTTCCGCTCTGATGGTTTGTATGGACAATTCGGTATTGTATTGCCCGATGAACAAACGGTTGTTGCCATCACCGAACAAAGTTTCAATACGCAAAAAACACTCAATTTTGTTTGGGACATTTTAGTACCGGGCCTGCAAAAAAATATATTGCCTGCAAACAGCGGCGCCGAACAAAAATTAAAAACAAAAGAAAATTCATTACAGGTAAAGTTTCCGGCAGCTGCAACGGGCTCACCAATGATAGATGCCGTTTCATCTAAAGAATTTATACTCGACAGTAATAGTTTAGGCGCGAAAAAAATCAGTTTTCATTTCAATAAAAGCTACGGTGAAATGATTGTGAAATATGATAACGGCAATCGTAACCTGTATTTTGGCATGGATAACTGGGAAACAAAAAAGAACGGGACAAAGTTAAATACACAGCTTCCATTTTATGTTGATTCGCTTCCAGATGTAACATCGGCTGTTGCGGCAAATGCCACGTGGAAAGATGCTGACACACTTTATCTTGAAATAAGGCCTGTAGAAACGGTAACCGGTGATTCCGTTACATGCCATTTTACCCGCAACACAATAACGCTTACTTTTTTACATAGTGTTGCACGCGCCGGAAAAGACCAGGAGAAGCGTACGCAACTTACCGGAAGAATAATATAGAACGGTTTGAGAACAGCGCTACGTTTTAATGATTAATTTTACTTTATGTCTGAGTTACATATCAATGATGCCCTGAAAGGTTTTATCAAAAAAAGTAATCTTCGCAACGGGATACGTGCCGTGCAGATCGAAGAGATATGGGTGCAGCTTATGGGTAAAACCATTGCCAAGTACACGGATAAAATACAGATCATCAACCAGAAATTATTTATTCATACATCCGTCGGGCCTTTGAAGAATGAACTGATGTACCAGAAACAACAGATCATTGACAGAGTGAATGAAGCATTTGGAGAGAAAGTAGTAAGTGAAGTGATTATCCAATAAAAATTGCATACTTATTAATTGACCTTTTTACCCCTGCTCCTAAAGGGGTTCTTGATTCCCCTTTAGGAGCAGGGGTAAAAAAGATAATTATTTTATCCGTACCCTCGGATCCACCACTCCATACAAAACATCTGCGAGTAAATTCACAACAATAAAAAAAGTAGCGGTTATCAATACACTTCCCATCACAACAGGGAAATCGAGTTTCTCTAATGCATCAACCGTTTCTTTACCAATTCCTTTCCAGCCGAAGATATATTCTACAAAAAAAGCACCTGCTAATAATTCTGCGAACCATCCTGTAATGGCCGTGATCACAGGGTTCAGCGCATTGCGTAATGCATGACGGAACACAACGATCTTTTTACTTAATCCTTTTGCATATGCTGTGCGGATATAATCCTGGTCGAGCACATCGAGCATCGAACTTCTTGTAAGCTGCGTGATGATTGCCATTGGCCGTATACCTAAAGTAATCGCAGGAAGTATTAAATTTTTTAACTGCAGATTTTTCCCGTTGAACGGATCAACATCAAACAAACTTCCTGTCATGTGTAAGCCTGTGTAACGGTTCAATACAAATCCAAATAGATAGGCCAGTACAATTCCCATAAAAAAAGAAGGCGCTGAAATACCGAGCACACTTGCAAATACGGAGGAAGTATCCATCCATGTATTTTGTTTTACTGCGGCGAGTATGCCAAGCAGTACCCCAATCACCGTTGCGATGAACATGGCTGCCAGCGCAAGTATCAGCGTTCCGGGCAATGCTTCGAACAATACATCGCTGACATCTTTTTTGGTTTGATAAGAACGGCGCAGGTAAGGAACTTTGATACCGAATTTATTTTCGCCGCCGATAAAAAATCCCCTGAGCTTTTTCTTTTGTATGTCTTCTGCTGAATGAACGGCTATTGGCGATACATCGTTCAGATACAAAACAAACTGTTTCCATTTGGGTTGATCAAGTGCAAGTTCCTTACGGATATTTTTTATGGTTGTACTATCTCCTGCCTGTCCAAGTACCAACCGTGCCGGGTCGCCAAACCCCTGGAACAAAAAGAACACCATTACCACCACTCCTGCCAGTACCAGCAAACCATATATTATTTTCCTGGTGATGAACCTGAGCATGTTTGTGTGATTAATTATTTCAGTTGATTGATCGCTTCGAGCACTTTATTATTATCAGCATAACTTATTTTGTCTACTACCGTTGCACCATGCATCATAAAATAAGTTGGCGTTACTCTTGCGGCTGTTTTCAGAACAGTGGCGTCGCATTTTACAATGGCTGTGTGCGGAAACAGAGAGGATGCATTGTCGGCATCCGCCGTTACCATTAACACAGAAAGGCCTTTTTGCTGCGCTGCTTTTGTGATCGTTTCAAAACCTGCCGACCAATCCTGCACATGATCCATATCTTTCGCAAATACCATTACATAATTACCTGTTTGCCCCAGTACAGCACCAGTTGTATCAGTACCGGAAAGTGTTTGAAAGGAAAGGTCGAGGATCTTTGGCGCCAGGCCGTTCCCTTTTTTGATCAACTTATCGTGCCTGTCAACATATATATAACTGGAATCAAAATCTGCCGGAAAATGCAATTGGTCAAACTCTATTTCTTTTCCGTTTTTTTTATACTTAAACACTATCGACAAACTATCCGGCACCGCGCCGGGCGGTGTTTTCATTTCTTCTAAAATGTTGGCGCCTTTTTTATATGCAAGGCAATCAACAAACGGAAGATGTTTTAAAACATAGAACTGTCCCGCAGTTGCAGTAACCGTTACGATCACTAATAATACAACTGCCGTGAAAGGTTTCAATGCTGATTTGATCTTTTTGGCTGATGCAAACAGGATCAATATCATTACTAATAAAAAAAGATCTTTTCCAAAAGACTGTGCGGGTGTTAGTGGTAAACAATCGCCGAAACAGCCGCAGGTCTTTATTTTTCCGGAGAATAATGCATAGCCGGTTAGAAAAGTAAAAAATATGATCAGCAATAATAAAAGCCAGCTGAATAATTTCATGCGCCATCCAACGATCACTGCTACGCCTGCCAATACTTCAAACACATTCATCACCAGTGATAAAGTGAGTGTATAATTATTGAATCCGTTGAGCCCCCATACTTCAAAGAATTCCTGCATCTTATAACTCAATCCCAATGGATCGTTTGCTTTGATCAGCCCGGAAAAAATAAATAACAGGCCAACAACCCAACGAATGATCAGTAATACGGTTTTCATAATAAATCAGTGTTTACCTTCTTCAATTAGTATGAGTGCGAAAACGGAGTAGTTGATGATGTCAACATAATTTGCATCAATGCCTTCACTGATCAGCGTTTTGCCATCATTAGTCAATATCTGTTTGATGCGCATCAGTTTCATTAATATCAGGTCGGCAAAACTTTGCTGGCTCATTTCGCGCCAGGCTTCGCCGTAGTCGTGGTTCTTATCGAGCATGGTGGTTTTGGCGAAACCGATATACTTGTGGTATAACGCATCAACCTGTTCAACAGGCAATTCTTCTACCTGTGGCTGGCCGAGTTCCATCTGCATCAACCCGATCACCGCATAATTGATGATGCCTTTGAATTCGGAAGGAATATCATCGCCTACTTTCTGTGTATTAAGATCCTGTATGGTTCGTATGCGGAGCGCTTTGATGAATATCTGGTCAACCACCGAAATAGTGCGAAGCACCCGCCATGCGGTTCCGTAGTCTTTTGTTTTCTTGATAAAAATTTCACGGCACTGTTTTACTGCTGCATCATATTGTTCGTTGGTGTCCGTCATTTTTTAGTGAACGCTTTAATTGCTTTGGTAATATCTTTGATCCGAATGCAAGATAACTGAATCCGTGTATGTTCACACTTAACTGTAAAGGAAAACTATTGGTAATTGATCAACCCATTGTAATGGGAATCATCAATACCACGCCCGATTCTTTTTACGGCAACAGCAGGCAACCATCTGTTACAGCAGCATTGCATACCGCAGAAAAAATGTTGCGCGAGGGAGCTGCGATTCTGGATATCGGCGGACAAAGCACGCGCCCCGGAAGCGGTGTATTAACAGCTGAAGAAGAATGCAGAAGAGTATTGCCGGTTATAGAAGCCATTGGCAAACAATTTCCCGGCACATGTATGTCGATCGATACCTATCATGCAGAAACGGCGGGGATCTCTGTGGAACATGGCGCTTCTATTGTTAATGATATCAGCGGAGGAATGTTTGATGCGGATATGATGCATAAGGTTGCATCATTACATGTTCCCTATATCTGTATGCATGTAAAAGGCACGGTTGAAACGATGCATGCCGACCCTCATTATGAAGACGTATCAAAAGAAGTGCTTGATCATTTTATTCAAAAAATGGATGAATGTAAAAAAGCCGGGATCAACGATATCATCATCGATCCGGGTTTTGGTTTCAGTAAGAACAGTACGCACAATTTTCAGCTGTTGAAAAACTTCGAGGTATTTTCTATGCTCAGGAAACCAATACTGCTTGGCGTTTCAAGAAAATCCACTATTTATAAAACACTGGGTATAACTGTTGAAGAAGCGCTTAACGGAACTACTGTTTTGAATACGGTGGGTTTATTAAAAGGCGCATCTATTCTGAGAGTGCATGATGTAAAAGAAGCTGTGGAAGCTGTTAAGCTTATTGCTTGTATAAAAGCATAATTCAGCTTTGAAACAGTTAAATAAAAAAAGGTTCCGCATAACGGAACCTTTTTTATTTTGATTTCTATGTTTACATTATTTCTTCTGCGGCATTTGCGGCATTTGCATTTTTGGTGCCGGCGCAGGTGGCGGAGGTGTGGTAACATCGGTCACTTCAATATCAAATACAAGATTCGCATATTTAGGGATCTGTGGCAAACGCCCATCGGGGCCATACGCCAATAAAGCCGGAACCAATATTTTTCCTTTGCCGCCTTTTGCAAAAAATTTCAGCCCTTCTTCCCAGCCGGGTATTACGCTACCTGCTCCGATAACAACGGGAATGGGTTGGTTATGGTCGGGTTTGGTTTTATCGGTGTTCGAATCAAACACTTTGCCATCCATTGTGTAACCGGTGTACATAACCATTACCTGTTTGCCAGAATCAGCTTTCATGCCTTCCCCGGGATTGGTAACCTGTACCAGCACACCTTTGGGGCTTGACTGTGTTGTGATGCCTTTTTTAGCAGCATAAGCTTTCAGGTCGGTGATCTCTTTTTGTTTTTCTGTTTCGATCTCGGCCTGGTAAGCTTTGATCATATCCTGTTCGTTGGCAAATGTTTTAAGGATATCCACTTTACCATGGATCTTGCTGCCTTTTTTAAATGATGGGTCATTTGGCGGCACCATGCCTAATTTGATCAGCGTATCAACGCTCAGTTCAAACTCGAATTTGTCGCCGGGGGCGCAGTTCGGTAATATTTCAAGGAAATTATATTTACCCATTCTCGCGCTATCAACCCTGTGCGGAATAGGGATATGGCCATAAGAAGTATTCAATATACTGTCTTTAGGCATCAGCCTGAATTCAAAATTCATCATTAAGAACTGGCCATTCTTTAATTTTTGTGTGCTGCCTCCTTTCGTGATCTTATAAGCAATTCCGGAAGGTGTTTTTTCGTATTGGTTACAACTTGCAAGCAATACAACCGCTAATAAAAGCGTCGTGATTTTTCTGGTCATGTTAACTGTAGTTGGTTTGATATTCTTTTATTATCGGTTTAAAAAATTAAGCTGCTGATTAAAGCGGGTTGTAATATACATTCATTATTATATTTCAATGCTTATTTCTTCTGCTGTACACCCATTGCCGGCTGTGTTGCGGGTGGCGTTGGCGTACTAACATCCACCACTTCAATATCAAATACGAGATTGGCCCAAGGGCCGATCACAGGCGCGCTTCCGTTTTGCCCGTATGCAAGCATAGCGGGAATATACATGGTTCCTTTGCCGCCTTTTCCAAAAAAATGAAACGCTTCATCCATACCCTGTATCACACCGTTTGTTCCTACCACAACCGTTAAGGGCTGGTTACCGGGAGCATTCTTATCCATGTTGGTATCAAATACTTTTCCATTCAGGAATGTGCCTTTGTACATTACTTTGATCTGTTTGCCCGAATCGGCTTTTTGCGCGCCGCCGGCAGATATTATTTCAACCAGCGCACCCGAAGGTGTTGATTGTGTTTTGATACCTTTCTTCGCGGTAAAATCCTGCAGTTCTTTTATTTCTCTTTGTTTTTCTGCTGCCTGTTCTTTCGTCAGGTCGTCCGAGGCTTCCTGCTGGCTGGTAAAAACTTTGTGTATGTCTACTCTCCCGGAGATCATGTCACGTGGATGAAAGACGTTATCATATTGGATCTTCCCCATTTTCTTCAATGTATCCACACTCATGGAAAATTCTATCTTATCTCCTACTGCACATTTGGTAATTATTTCAAGAAAATTATGACCCGGCGCTTTAACCGTATCGATCATCAGGTAACCGGGCACACGGCCATAAGAAGAAGTAAGCACAGAATCTTTTGGCGGCACTTTGTATTCCAGGTCGAATTTGATGAACTGGCCGTTCTTCAGTTTTTCATTGTTCCCGCTTTTGATGATCTTGTATACAAGGCCTGTACGGGTTTTATCATATTGATTACAACCTGCAAGCAATACGAGCGCTGTTAAAAGTGTGAGGGTTGTTTTCTTCATCTGATAATGTTATTGAAGTTGATTTTGATACTCTTTAATAACTTCTTTAAAGCGGTTGATGTTGGCGTCGAGGCTGTCGTAACTTCCGCCACCCGCTGCATTCACATGGCCTCCGCCATTAAAGTATTTGCGTGCAAAGGTATTTACATCAAAATTCCCTTTACTGCGAAAGCTCCATTTACGCTCGCCATCCCTGTCTATTACCAAGGCGCCGAACCTGATCCCCTGTATGGTTAGCAGGTAATTGACCAATCCTTCCGTATCGCCGGTCTTGATATTATACCGTTGCAGATCGGCCCTCGTAATATACATCAATGCCGTATTATACTCATATAATACCTCGAGCCTGTTCATCAGCGCATAACCGATAAAACGCAGGCGGTTCTCAAGGAAATTATCATAGATATTATTATGTATTTCGGTATGATCAAAACCGGTATCCTTCAAAGCGGCTACCATTCTGTGTACGGAAGCGGTGGTTGCGGGAAAACGGAAAGAGCCGGTATCCGTCATCACACCTGTATACAGGCATTGCGCTATTGCATTGTTCAGTTTACCGGCATTGCCCGATCCCACAATAAAATCATAGACCATTTCGCAGGTAGAACTCTTGGCTGTATTGCTGATGCCGTAAGTAAATACATCTACCTGCGGCTGTTCATGGTGATCGATCAGCACCTTAATGCATTGGGCCGCCAGCAATGGCTGCTCCATGTGTTTGGTGCGATGCAATACATTGAAATCAAGACAAAAGATCATGTTTGCTTCGTTGATGATCTTTATGGATCTTTCTTTCTGCTGTTCAAAATCGATTACCTTATCAACGCCCGGCATCCAGTCGAGAAAACCTGCCCAGTTGGTTGGAGAGATAACGGTTGCCTCAAAACCCATGGCAACGAGGAAATGATATAGCCCCAGTGCCGAACCCATTGCATCGCCATCCGGTTTCTGGTGCATGGTAACCACCGCTTTGCCTGGTGTATTGAGTTGGGGATATAATAATTCTATCTGTTGCATATAAGGCGGCAAAATTGCGGTTTCCGGTCTATTCTATCAAATCAATTTGTTGCCGTTCGGCAAAAACTGCCATGTATAATCTGTTAACTGCCGGCTAATCCGTAGTTTCGCAGCCGAAATTTTAGAAACTTTATGAGCAACAGAACATTTACCATGATCAAGCCCGACGCCACCAAAAAAGGCGATACCGGCGCTATCTTGAACCAGATCATCAAGGCAGGTTTTACAGTGAAAGCAATGAAATGGACGCAGCTAACCGAAGAGCAGGCCGGTTTATTTTATGATGTACACCGTGAAAGGCCTTTTTATGGCGAACTGGTGGAATTTATGAGCAGTGGCCCGATCGTAGCCGCTATTCTCGAAAAAAACAATGCAGTAGCCGATTTCAGGAAACTGATTGGGGCAACCAACCCTGCACAGGCAGAAGAAGGTACTATCCGGAAATTATATGCGGCGTCTGTTGGCGAAAATGCCGTTCATGGCAGCGACAGTGATGAGAATGCTGCTATTGAAGGAGATTTTTTCTTTTCAAAACTGGAAAGGTTTTAATTCTGCCCAACTTATTATCATTTATAAAAGAACGTTTCGTGTGTGAGCATGGGACGTTTTTTTTAGCAGGCATTTCCCTTTCTACCCCCGCCTCTAAAGGGGAGTTTGGCTCCCCTTTAGAGGCGGGGGTAGAAAAGTTTCTCTAAAACCCTTTAGGGTTGCATAGGAAAGAAATCTTTTATCTATTCATATTCACCACGGGTTTCGCCGCAGTAGAATCTGTAAATGCAAACCCATGAAATTTGAGTTGCTTGGTGAGCCCGCCGCTGAAATAGATATCGGCAAATTTTGCAAACTCGCCGCTGGCGCCGCCATTAAAACCCAACGTAATAAAGGTAGACCTGCCCGGAAGCAGTGTTTCATTAGCACGGTATTTTGGCGTGGTGCAGCCGCAGCCGGCTTTTACTTCCTGCAGCACCACAGTGTCTTTGCTGATATTTTTGATGGTCACATTATATTCAAGCGGTTTGCCTGAGGCAATTTTGCCCATATCATAATCGGCATTGGTCATGAGTAATATCTTATCAATATCTTTTGCCGGTGGCGTTGTGTTGGTTTGCGCGTAACTGTTTATCACTAAAACAGAAACCAGGAAACAGAGCAATATCTTTTGCATGAACATCGTTTTAACTGCATACCAAAACTAAGAAAAACCGCTCTTACTTTTTTTCTTATGTATGCCTGAAAACCTATAATTTTAGACCACAATCCTAAGTAAAACTACCGGGCCTTTTTTATTTTCTCAAACCAGTTCGCATTATGAAAAGTTTTACCACTATTGCTTTATGTTGTTTGTGTACCCTCTCTTTTGCACAGGTTTCTAAAAAAACATTTTTGATCTCTGCCGGCAGTTCGGCGCCTTTAACCTATAACCATATTACTTCGATCGATGTAAATGCAGGCAAAGCGCTGGATGATATGTTTGATACGAAGAAGAAATATTCGATCAGGAATAATGGCTATACATCCTATCAGAAATGCGATGATAAAAACCAGCCGACCGGAGCTGATACCCTGAAACTGCCGGTGGGCGGCGGTGTTGCCTGTCTCGCATTCGATGCGCAAAGCAACCGCCTGTTCTATGTTCCGCTGCAGTTATCCGAACTGCGTTATATGGATCTGAAAGAATCCGAACCTTCTTTTACCTGTTTATCAAACCAATCCATTAACCTGTTGCATAACGTAAACGATGTTGCCGGACAGATCACCCGTATGGCGATTGGTGGTGATGGCGTGGGTTATGCGTTATCTAATGATGGCGAGCACCTAATTAAATTTACCACGCAGGGAACACCTGTTATCCAAGATCTCGGTGTATTGATCGATAACCCCCAGAACCAGGTACTGGTTCGTTCAAGCTGTACCTCATGGGGTGGCGATATGGTGTGTGCGGCAGATGGAAGTTTATACCTGATCGCATTACACAACCATATCTTTCACATCAGCCTGCCGAGCAAAAAATGCGATTATGTTGGAATGATCAAAAACCTTCCGGCAGAATTTACTTCAAATGGCGCTTCGGTAGATGAGAATGGCGACCTGCTCATAAGTTGCGGAATGACTTATGGCAAGAACTTCTCTCCTATCTATAAAGTAAAATGGCCATCACTGGAAGCAACAGCTGTTGATACACATAATATCAGCGGCCTTGGCAATATTGCCGATATGGCCAGCAGCAACCTGCTTTTTCAGAAAGCTGCAGTAAAGAATAATGAAACTACTTCGGTAAGTTTTGCAGAGGCGCTGGAAACAGATAATAACATTCCGAACATCAGCGTTTTTCCTAATCCGGTCAGCCATGGCAAGTTCCAGATCCGCACATCGAACATGAAAGAGAAAGGCGAATACAGCGTAATACTGCTCGATGTAAACGGCAAAGCCATTATGCAGGCAAAAATGAACCTGACAACAAAAACAAATACCAATTCATTTACTTTCCCGGCGCAGCATGCAAAGGGTGTTTATTTTGTGCAGGTGGTTGATACATTTAACCGCACCATTTATTCGCAACAGTTGATCGTTGAGTAAATTAGATATATTGGCGGCCGGCATCTATTTTATCCTTTATCGGTAATCCTTTAGTCACAGTGTATTTGCTTAATCTTTCACTTTCATAAACACATCGATGCCCAATACTTTTAATTGCGCATAATTGCCTTCCTTATCTTTTTGAAAGGCCAGTGAATACGATTCTTTATCATTATAGAAATAGTTCTCAGTTATTGGAGTCAACATAATCTCTTTGCGATCCCAGAGTTGTTTTAGCACTAAATTATTTCCGCGCGTTATCACCTGAACGTAATTATCACCATCATCCTTTGATTGGTATTTGCCGTCAAATATTTTCAGTTGTCCGGTTGCAGGATGATAAGGTGGAACCCTGTTCCATATATCTCTTTTATTCATCAATGCCTGTGCAATATTTCCGTCTTTGTCTTTACTGAAGGAAAGGGAGAACAAAAGCTGGTTCTTGATAAAAAAACTTAATTCTGATTCAGGCACTAAAGCAATTTCATTTCCGTCAGGATGTTCCTTAAGTATTAACTGATTTCCTTTTTCATACAATTGAATAAAACGCTGTTGGCCATTCTGTGCCTGGAACAGGCCTTCGAATGGTTTTAACTGTTCAGGTGTATGAGCCATTTCTACTTTTACGATCGGCTTATAATTATTTACTTTTTTCCACACATCATTATTACCCATTGTAAATTGTGCCATCACGCCTGCAGAATCTCTTTTAAAATTAACCCTGAGCGGGCTGCCCTCGTTCGCATCTTTGTTGAAGAAAGTCAGATCCGATTCAGGTGTTAATCGCACCTGGTTATTGTTCCATAATAATTTACCAACAATGGCATCCTCCGCCGCCGTAAACTGTATATACATGTCTGGATTTCTCGGGCTTTGAAACACACCTTCAACAGCTTTTAACTGTGCGGCCGTTAATTTTACAACCACTGTTTCAGCAGACCTGTTCGGTTCCTGGGCAAACAGGCAGGCGCTAAAATTGAGAGACAGGCAAAAGCTCACTATAATCACGATGCATGTACGTTTCATTTTATTTCTGTTTAATTTATCTCCGGCAAATGCGGTATTCAACACAATTATTTATTTGATCCATATCATGTAAACAAGCCAGGCGATCAGTAATCCCAGTGCTGCAATAATAAATCCATTTACTCTTTTCCGTTTGATAAAAAGCATCAGGCATATTCCTGTAAGTGAAACGAGTGTCATCAATATAGCTGCAACATCGATCACTACCGACCATGCTTTTCCTGTATCGCGGCCTTTATGAAGATCATTGATAAAGCCTACAAAACCGGCGCTGGTTTTGGTAACCTCATATTCACCATTCGTGCGATTGATAAAGATATCCGCTGCATAACCGGGGCCCTTAAAGGAAACACTAACCTGTGAATCATCGATCCTGAAATCACTCATTGATGCTTTTACACTATTTTTATTTCGCAGGTATTCAACAATAATAAGCTTGTTGATTTTTGAAGTATCTGACAGGTTTACCCATGCTGCATCCATTTTGCCTTTCTCCTGTGAACTGTGCAGTTCACTGCCGAATTTATCCGCATGGTTTAACGTAAGCCCTGTTACAGCAAAAAAGAACACGATGGCAAAACTGATCATAGACACATAAATATGCAACCAACGGCTGCTCATCGCTATCCTGCGTCTCCATGTTAAATATGTTTGACTTCTCTGTTTGGTACTCTCTTTCTCAGGCATATCAGTTACTTGCCTTTTTCCTGTAATCCAATGTTACCGCGGCTATCTCAACATTTCCGGGAATGGTGATCTGTTGTGGTGCATCATTCCATTCGATGTCCTGGCGCATTAACTGGTAAGTGCCGTGTTCCCTTGACGCTTCGATCTTTAATGTGTATTTGCCAGGTTTCACATATTCACCTTTGTCATCCTTGCCATCCCATTTCACTGTATATTTTCCGGCTGAACGTGTAGCGCTTGTAACGGAACTGTTGAAGTTTTTATCAGTTGTATATAATGTCCTGTATTTAAGGTACCAGGATTTTAATTCATTGATATACCTGTCGCTTTGATGCCACACAGAAACGGATCTGACCGCTGCATGATTTTCATCTTCGATCCATACAGCTACATATGGCCTTTTGGCAAAACCTTGTTGGGCGTTTATTTCGAGGTTAATGATCAGTTCAAAATCATTTGCCCATGAAGGTTTGATCGCAGCAGTTTCTTTATTGGCCAACGATGTTTCCATAGAGGCCCAGCCCTTGCTTTCTATCCGTTCGCCTTCTTTTGTTATTATAAGATATTCTGCCCCCGGTACTGTTGATGCGAGTTGAGCACTTTCTGAAGGTTTCAGTACATTAAATGCAGTAGCTAAGGCTCCGGCATCGGTTGCATTGTCTGCAACAACTGTAGCGCTTAATATATTATCGGCAGGTATTCCCGTGCGTGGGTCTACAATATGCGAATACCAATGGCCATTGATCATTTCGCCTCTACGGTAATTGCCGCTGGTTGCAATGGCTTTATTACTTACCTGCAGCTGATCCAACGGCAACTCATTTTCTGCGTCGGCTTTTGGGTCGCTTACGTTTATGGTCTCATCCATATTTCCCGAAACAACCATATCACCACCGATGTTTACTACCACTGCATCGGTTTTACCGGATGCCATGGCAAGGTTTGCAGCATGTTTTATGATATAACTTTTAGCGAAAGAGTTCAGCACCAGCATGGCACTGGTTTCATGTATAGCCGTTTGATCGGATGGGTTTAGCTTCCAATGTTCTTTTTGTGTCTCCACCACAGCATTACTCAGTTCCTGTTGAGTGGGCAAACTTTGTTTTAATGCAGCCTGTTTCCAAACTTTATTGATCACATCCGCTGATGCATTTAATGCTCCACCGCTTTTGGTTCGCCATTGATCGAACAGGTTCAGTACCTCAAACAATTCAGGAGATACATGCACCGCCTGCTTTGAGGTAAGCAGCCAATGACTAAACTCACTTTCTTTATCATAAGCGCTCAGGATTTTTGAGAGGCGGCCAATCTCATGAATAGCAGCCTGCGCGGCAACATTTGCCGATCTTTGCGAAGCAGCCGAGATCTTCAGTTCCATGGAAGTTCCCAGCACATTTTCATATTGAGAAACGTACAGGTGCATCTGTTTTTTGTGAACAGGGGTGGCATAAGTATTACTGATCATTAAGGAGAACAGCAGGCAGGTAAATAACGGGGATAGTTTCATCAGAAATGTTTTTGTAATTAACGGTTACATAAATCAGGAATCAAACAATCAAATCTACTGATCAGTCTTTAGTTTGAAAAATCAGATTTGCCACAGAATTGGGGAATATTTCTTTGGCATTTTTTTAGGAGAATATTAAGCGTACTTTAATAACAAATTCTTTCAATACGGTATCACTAAGATACCCCTCAATCCACACATATGCGAATAGTGAGTCTTTTGCTTTTGTTTTTTGTAACAGCTGCTTTTACATCCTGGGAAACCAATTTTGAAAAAGCACGTCTCCAGGCTTCCGCCGAACACAAATATATTCTCCTGAATTTTTCCGGTTCTGACTGGTGCGGGCCCTGCATAAAAATGCATCATGATTTTTTTGAAAGTGCTGATTTTATCACACTGTCAAATAAAAACCTGGTATTGGTAAATGCTGATTTTCCCCGGCAGAAGAAAAACCAGTTATCAAAATTACAGCAGCAGCAGAACGACCAGCTGGCCGATAAATACAATGCAGCAGGCAGTTTTCCACTTACACTTTTATTGAATGCAGACGGAACCGTGATAAAAAAATGGGATGGTTATCCCAGGATATCTGTTGCGGAATTTATTGGTGATATAAAAAAAATAACGGATGCAGCAAAGTGAACTGTTAACTTCAGAACTATCTATTCATAAGCAGGTAACAAAGCTTATGGGTAACCGTTTTGAAATAAGTGTTGTGGCAGATGGTGAAACCTGGGCAGCAGAAAGGATCGGGGAAGCGATCGAAGAAATTAAAAGGATTGAAAAATTACTTACTACGTTTAATGACCAGAGCCAAACAAACCTCATCAATCAACATGCCGGTATTGTACCGGTAAAGGTTGACAGGGAAGTCTTTGATCTCATTAAAAGATCACTGCAGATCTCTCAGTTAACGCAGGGCGCATTTGATATTACCTATGGTTCCATCGATAAAAAACTCTGGAATTTTGATAAATCCATGACGGCGTTGCCGGATGCATCTGCTGCAAAACAATTGGTACGGCTTATCAACTATCGAAACGTAATTCTTGACGAAAATAACTGCACGGTATTTCTGAAAGAAAAAGGAATGCGCATAGGCTTTGGCGGTATCGGAAAAGGATACGCCGCCGAACGCGCAAAAAAAATAATGCAGCAAAGCGGCGTTGTAAGCGGCATTGTAAATGCTTCCGGCGATCTTACTGCATGGGGAAAGCAGCCTGATGGAAATGACTGGACGATCGGCATTGCCAATCCAGATTCGGCCGGGCATACATTCTCGCATCTTACTATTACAGGTATGGCCATCGCCACCTCGGGCAACTATGAAAAATTTGTACTGATCGACGGCAAAAAATATTCGCATACCATTGACCCGAAAACAGGGTTACCCGTTACCGGTATTAAAAGCGTGACCATTATCAGCCCTAATGCAGAGATCGCAGATGCGATGGCAACACCCGTGATGATCATGGGAATTAAAGCCGGGCTTGACCTCATCGACCAGATTAAAAATATCGCCTGCATCATGATTGATGATAACAACCGCGTGTTCACCTCAAAAAACATACAACTAACATGAACAGAAAAAAACAACGAATGAAAATGGGTTCCGTCATGGCCGTAGTTGCTGTAGCCGCATTGCTGGGCTCATGCAGGCCCGTAAAAGAATACCAGAAAAATAAACTGAATGATGGTGAAATGGTATTGGGAAATCGTAAAGTGGAGAAAACAGAACTCAGTTTTCAATCTTACCGTGAAGGTGCCTCCGGGGCGAATGCCGGTAAGAGTGGTGGCGGGTGTGGATGTAATTAAAGTCTATTATCTAAAAAAACACGATGAGAAAATTATCACTTGCCGTAATCGGTATGTATCTGGGCATATTAGCCGCTTTTTCACAAACAACCAAACCGTCAGATACATCTTATAAAAGCAGGACACTGAGTTTTGAAGAAGCCAATTTTGTATCGAGCTATTATACGCAGAACGGAAATAATTCTGCGGTTACCGGTGGCATTGGTTCAGAAAAATTAACCGACCTCTCCAATTCGATCGAGATCAAATTGCATAAATGGGATAATAAGAACCGAAAGCACACATATGATTTTGAATTGGGTGTTGACCATTATACTTCTGCTTCATCAGACATGATCGACCTGAAAGCAAATTCATCTGCATCACACGCTGATACAAGAATTTATCCATCTGCTAACTGGACAATGGAAAATGAATTGAAAGGCAACAGTGTTGGCGCAGGCTTATCTCTCTCAAACGAATTCGATTATTTTTCTTTGGGTGGCAATATCAATTTTTCCAAAAAAACAAAAAATAAAAGCGGTGAATTCAGCGCTAAATTTTTTGCCTACCTCGATAACGTGAAACTTGTCTACCCGCTTGAGTTACGTACCAATCCCAGCATCAACCAGCGCGGAGAACAGTACGACAACGCCGCACGAAATACATTCGGCACTTCCCTTTCCTATACCCAAATTGTGAATGAGCGGCTACAGGTCGCATTCCTGATGGATCTGATTTACCAGGATGGTTATCTCGGCCTGCCTTTTCATCGTGTATATTTTACAGATAATAGTGAAAAAGTTGAGAACCTTCCCGGCAAACGATTCAAGCTGCCCGTCGGTTTCCGCGCCAATTATTTTTTGGGCGATAATCTGATACTGCGTGCTTATTACCGCTATTACAAAGATGACTGGGGATTGGAAGCACATACTGCCAACCTTGAAACATCGGTAAAAATATCACCCTTCTTTTCCGTAACGCCTTTTTACAGGTATTATACCCAAACAGCAGTAAATTATTTTGCGGCTTACCAGGCGCATAAAACAACCGATCAGTATTACACAAGCAATTATGATCTTTCAAAGTTTACGAGCCAGATGTTTGGTACGGGTATCCGCTTAACACCGGCAAACGGTGTGTTTGGCATGGAACATTTTAATATGCTTGAACTGCGATACGGACATTACACAAAAAATAATGGAATGAATTCAGATATCATTTCTTTGAATCTGCGTTTCAAATAGATCTTTCAACTCCTCAGGTAATTGGGCCAGGCTTGCAAAGCGGATCACATTGGCCGGTTGATTGTTAAATACTTCACAGCTTCGTAAGATAACTCTGGCGATCCATGGAAAGGAAAAACATTAAACCATACAGATTTGGCAATACGGCTTCCGCCTCATCCTGGTTATTTTTTCCTGATATAAGTGAAGTCATAAGAAGTCACCCATGTTTTGCCACCATCGGCGGAAGTTTCGTTGAACTGCCGCACCTGTCCTGGTTTTTCATTATAAAAAATAAAACGGCCCTGTAATGTCTGTCCTTGCGGATTCACAAAAGAAAAACGGAAACGCATAGCGCCATCTATGTACTCGCCATCAACGAATTCCTGCACGCCATTAGCACCCGAACCTGCCCATGCCTGCTTCCATTTATTATTGGCAGGATCGATATAATTAATGCTTTTGCCTGTGCCGCCGGGGCTGTCCCAGTTTTCAAGAATGGCACAGCCTTGAGAGATCATTTGGATCAGGCTGTGGCCCGCATAAGTATTGGTTCCTGTAACATATACATTCCACTCGCCGATCCAGAAATCAAATTCTCTTGCATGCGCATTCACCATACAGGGCATTGCCACTACATAAACCCTGTTTCTTCTCGAAACGAATGCGGTATCGCTGCGCATATTATTAAAATCCGGCAATGAATCCATTTCTCCAAGATTGGCGTATCCGTTCGCTATCGCGCTGTCAAGCATAGCCAATGCCTGTGGTTTGTCAGCACGTATGGTATAAATACGGGCGATGCGCGAATAGGTAATACCGCGGATCACAGGAGGTACATTATTCATCACGATCAGTTGCTGGTAATCTTTCATTGCTTCATCATACATACCCAACCGGTGCCTGGAAAATCCCAGTCTTGAGCGGCTGGATGGAGCAAGCGGGCCAGCCTTCTCGGCTGCGAGGTACAAAGATTTCGCCCCGCTCCAGTCGCCGGCCTGGAAAAGAGAATCGGCTTGTTTTATGATCGGATTTGCCTGGGCATTCAGGTGGCTGGCTGCAATGCCGAACAGCAAACAACATACAATGCTGCAGACGGTTTGTTTGTATTTCATATAGATCTATATTGCTTTTCAGTAATACTACGAAACAATGCAGGATTCCTTATTGGCGAAAATTGACTTTTAATTCTTTCTGTCAGCAGCCATGCGAAAATGGGAAGGAGATGCGAGATAGCTTCTTTTGAACAACTTGCTGAAAGAGGAAAGATCTGAAAACCCGGATTCGCTGAGTATTTCAGTCATTGATTTTTGTGTATCACCCAGTTGCTGCCTGGCGTTTTCCAGCCGGATAGCGGTGAGGTATTGATGGGGTGTAATGCCGAACAAACGTTTGAATTCACGCAGGAGATAACAAGGATTGAGATAACAAATGGAAGCAAGTGTATCCAGTGTAATAGGCTCCTGGTAACAGGAATACATATAGTCACGGGCCAGGTGCAGGCGTTTGAAGAGTTCTTCGCGTGTGCTTCTTTTTTTTGCAGCTACTTGGTCTATTTCCTTACAGGTTTCCGATTGGATCTTTGCCAACTCTTCCAGTGACAGATAAGCAAGTTCATTTAAGATGTTCTTATCCACAACCTCTTGCTGCAATTGCTGCCGGAACAGGTTGATATAATGCAGGAGCCTGGGTGTGTACCGGTATAGCTTGTCAAAATAATTCAGCGGCTGGCCTGTATAATTCAGGGGATCATCATCCAGCAGGGAATCTGGCCTGGATGAATACGCGGCAGTAAAGAGCTGAAGGCTGTGACGGCTGTAATTCAGGCTGAGTGATTCTACCTGAATATCATCTGCCTCAATAGAACTGGCGTATTCGTTGCCTTCGTTTAACAGAAGGAACGCATCGCCATACACGCTATAGCTTTTATCATTGAACCGGTAATGCTCTTTTCCTCCAAAGGCGCACTTGATGGAAAAAGGTGTCCAGTGTTTGGGATAATAGATCTTCTTGGAAAAACAATTGACCACGACAAAGGAGTCCTGGAAACGACTGTTCCATAATTCAGCGGAATGATCGAAACAACCAGGTTCGGGGAACTGTCTGATATAGTGAACGTTTTCATGCATAGACCACATTAAAAATATAAAATTGGGTGAATCCGTAGTTACCGTTCGTACTTAAACCGGCGCCTTCCTGCAAGCTCATGATTGCAATATTTGCAACACCGTTTTCCATCACAGATTAGTTTATTTCGTCACCACCTTTAAAGCCAATAGTCTGCGTTTCGGGTTAGGTGGTGCCACAGCGCGCCATTGACCGTTGATTTGGCGGTTGCGGCGTAAGTGAAATGCACAGCGAAAGTGTTCGCCTGATTGGTCGCAAGATGTTACTACGAATTGCGATGAATTGATATCAAAAACATAAAAAAGCCCGAAAACACTGAAGTTTTCGAGCTTTTGTGACCATTTGCGGTCTTTTAAGTCGGGACGACAAGATTTGAACTTGCGACCCCACGCCCCCCAGACGTGTGCGCTACCGGGCTGCGCTACGTCCCGAACTTTACAGGGACATTATGATCCTGTAAATATCTTTTAATACCTCTTTTTTTAATTGAGCTTTCTAATCTTGTTGCTTCGGACTTATTTGAACATTCAAAAAAATGAATTAACCGCCATGGAATGCCCTTTGACGTAAAGTTTGCTTTCCCGGCATTGTGTTCATTTATCCTCTTATTCAGGTCGCCGGTATGTCCCACATAGAATTTTTGAATATTCTCACTAAATAGTATGTACACAGCGTAATTCATAAGTTTTATTTCATATCCCAAAGAACTTTGCGACCCTCCCCCGCCTGGGCGGGATGCGCTACCGGGCTGCGCTACGTCCCGAACTTTACAGGGACATTATGATCCTGTAAATATCTTTTAATACCTCTTTTTTTAATTGAGCTTTCTAATCTTGTTGCTTCGGACTTATTTGAACATTCAAAAAAATGAATTAACCGCCATGGAATGCCCTTTGACGTAAAGTTTGCTTTCCCGGCATTGTGTTCATTTATCCTCTTATTCAGGTCGCCGGTATGTCCCACATAGAATTTTTGAATATTCTCGCTAAATAGTATGTACACAGCGTAATTCATAAGTTTTATTTCATATCCCAAAGAACTTTGCGACCCTCCCGCCTGGGCGGGATGCGCTACCGGGCTGCGCTACGTCCCGAACTTTACAGGACATTATGATCCTGTAAATATCTTTTGATGCTGATATAATAAACTAACATCTGTCATCCAACATCTGTCATCTATCATCTCACCTTCCCCATCTTTCAACGGGCTGCAAATATAGGAGTGAAAAGAAAAATTCAGGTTATATTGCAGAAAATTTTACACCGCTACATGAAGATACTCATTAGGCAAGCGGTTATTGCCGATCCGGATTCCAACTTCAATGGCCAGGTTATTGATATTTTAGTAATGGATGGGCAGATCATAAAAATGTCTTCCCGCATTCCGGATGCTGCGGATGAAATAATTGAAGCGGATGGGTTAACCGTATCATCCGGCTGGATCGATATCTTCTCACATTTTTGCGACCCGGGTTACGAATACAAAGAAACACTGGAAACAGGCGCCAATGCTGCTGCGGCAGGTGGCTTTACACAGGTATTTGTTCTTCCCAATACCAAACCCGTTGTTGATAATAAAACACAGGTTGAATATATCAGCCGGCGTTCAGGATCATTGCCGGTCGATATACATCCATTAGGCGCCGTTACAAAGGGCACTGAAGGAAAAGACCTTGCCGAAATGTACGATATGAAGAACAGCGGCGCAGTTGCTTTTTCTGATGGAACCAATCCAGTGCAGTCACCCGGTTTATTTTTAAAAGCTTTACAATATGTAAAAGCATTTGATGGCGTACTTATTCAAATGCCGGTGGATAAAAGTATTGCATCAGGCGGGCTGATCAATGAAGGCGTGATCTCTACAAGGCTTGGCCTGCCCGGTATTCCTTCATTGGCTGAAGAAGTGATCATTAAAAGGGATATTGACCTGTTACGGTATACACAATCAAAACTGCATATCACCGGCGTATCCACACAGAACAGTCTGGCATTAATTGCTGATGCAAAAAAAGAAGGGCTCAATATCAGTTGCAGCGTAACGCCCTACCATCTTTTTTTCTGCGATGAAGACATGCAGGAGTACGATACCAACCTCAAAGTAAATCCACCGTTAAGAAGCAAAGCAGATATGCTTGCCTTGCGTGAAGCGGTGATAAATGGTGTGGTCGATTGCATCGCTTCGCATCATATGCCGCAGGATTGGGATAATAAAACCTGCGAATTTGAATATGCGAAAAACGGCATGACAGGTTTGGAAACAAGTTTTGCAGTGATCAATCACCTGCTTCCCGAATTAACCAAAGAAAGGCTTGTGCAATTATTTTCTTTGAATGCACGTAATATATTTCACCTGCCGCTTACACATATTGAAGAAGGCGCTGCTGCTGAGCTGACACTTTTTACAAGATCGGGAAATACCATGCTGAACAGGCCGCAGCTGCAGACAAAATCGCCTAATACACCTTTTCTGGAAAGGGAACTGAACGGAAAAATTGTTGGTATCATTCATAAAGGAAAACTAACTTTAAACCAAAACTAAAACCTGCACATATGGAAAATAAAATAACCCCGGCCTGGACGAAGGCCCTTATCATCAGCCTTATCTGTATCGTTTATGGATTGATCCTGTATTTCACCGGCCAGATGCAGAACAAAGCATTGGGATGGGTGCAATTTATTTTCCTGTTTGGCGGTATTATCTGGTCATGTATCAACTATGCCAAACAGATGAACGGCAATGTTAGTTTTGGAAATGCATTCGGTCATGGATTTAAAGTAACGGCAGGCATAGCGGCTATATTGGCTGTGTATACTTTTATTGCTTTTAAATTTATTTACCCGGAGATGATCGATCTCTCGATGGATGAAGCAAGAAAAAATATGGAAGCAAAAGGCAATGTATCTGAAGATCAGATCAGGCAGGGCATTGAGATCGGCAGAAAATTCTTTATACTGTTTGCCGTAGCGGGCGTACTGATCGTTACAGCGCTTATCGGCGCTGTTGCTGCATTGATCGGTGCAGGTGTGGCAAAGAAAAACCCTAATCCTTTTGAGCAGCAGTAAAACTATGGATGTATCAATCGTTGTTCCTTTAATCAATGAGGATGAATCATTACCTGAATTGTGCAGCTGGATAGAATCCGTTGTTACACAAAATGATCTATCGTATGAAGTGATCCTTGTTGATGACGGAAGTACAGACGACAGCTGGGCCTTTATCGAAAAGAAAAGCAATGAGAACGGGCATTTCAAGGGGATCAAATTCCAGCGGAATTATGGAAAGTCGGCCGCGCTCAACGAAGGTTTTAAAGCAGCAAAAGGCGATGTGGTGATTACTATGGATGCAGACATGCAGGATTCGCCCGATGAAATCCCCGAATTGCACCGGATGATCACACAGGATGGTTTTGATATGGTAAGCGGTTGGAAAAAGAAAAGATATGATAACACGTTTACCAAAAATATCCCGTCCAAATTATTCAATGCAGTTGCCAGAGCGAGCTCCGGTATACAACTGAACGATTTTAATTGCGGTTTAAAAGCATACAAAAGAAAAGTGGTCAAGAGTATTGAAGTGTATGGCGAAATGCACCGCTACATTCCTATACTTGCGAAGTGGAGCGGTTTCAGAAAGATCGGTGAAAAAGTAGTGGAACACAGGCCAAGAAAATATGGTGTTACCAAATTCGGCTGGCAGCGTTTTGTGAATGGCTTTCTTGATCTCGCAACCATCATGTTCCTTGGAAAATTCGGCAAACGGCCCATGCAGTTCTTTGGTTTGCTGGGAACATTGTTTTTCCTGATCGGTTTCTTATCAAGCATCTATCTTATTGTTGCAAAATTTGCAGCAACAGATTTCAGCCTTACCAATCGTCCCAGTTTTTATATCGCACTCACTACTATGATCATTGGTATGCAGTTATTCTTAACCGGTTTTCTTGCTGAACTGATCGCACGTAATGCAACTGAAAGGAACAGTTACCTGATCGAGACAAAACTAGGGCTGGATAAATAAGCCGAAATTCAAATGCATGTCAAAGAAAGTGATCATCATAGGGCCCGCGTGGCCACTGCGCGGCGGTGGAATGGCCACATTCAATGAACGTCTTGCCAAACAGTTTACTGAACAGGGTTACGATACAACCATTTATACTTTCTCTTTACAATATCCCGGTTTTTTGTTTCCCGGCACATCACAATATTCAACGGAAGAAGCGCCTGCGGGAATAAAAATAAAAGTATGTATCAATTCCATGAACCCTTTTAACTGGTTCAAAGTTGGCAATGAACTGAAAGAACTGAAGCCCGATATTGTTATTGTACGTTACTGGATCCCGCTGATGGGGCCATGCCTGGGAACCATTCTCCGCAGGATAAAAAAAAATAAATTCAGCAGGCTGATCTGTATCGCAGATAATGTGGTGCCGCATGAACACCGGCCGGGCGATAGTTTGTTTACAAAATATTTTGTAAAACCGGTTGATGCATTTATCACGATGAGCGATAAAGTAACAGGCGACCTCTCCCGCTTCACTTCAAAACCTGTGAAGCAGGTATTGCATCCTTTGTACGATAATTTCGGCGATGCCGTTTCAAAAGAAGAAGCGAGAAAAAAATTATCGATCCCGCAAAATGAAAAGGTTATTTTATTTTTCGGGTTTATCCGCAAATACAAAGGGCTCGATCTTTTGCTTGAAGCAATGAACGATGAACGCATCCGCAAAGCCGGTATCAAATTATTGATCGCAGGTGAATTCTATGATAAGCGCGAAACGTATGATAAACTGATCGGACAGTTTGATCTGGGCCCGCAATTAATTCTTCATACAGATTTTATCCGCGACAGTGAAGTGCATTATTATTTAAGCGCCGCAGATTTTGTGATACAGCCTTATCGCAATGCCACACAAAGCGGAGTTACCCCCCTTGCCTATCATTTTGAAAAACCTATGCTGGTAACCAATGTTGGCGGGCTTCCCGGGCTTGTTCCTGATGGAAAAGCAGGTGTGGTTACCGAACCAACTGTTCATGCGATCGCTGATGGCATTAACAGGCTTTATGAATTAGGTGAAGATTATTTTTTACCGCAACTTCGCGTGGAAAAGAAAAAATATAGCTGGAACAGCTTATCAGATGCCATTGTGCAACTGGCTGAATAACCCGGGTATTTTTATTTTATTCATACAAAGCATTACCATTATGAATCCAAAAATAAGATCGATCATCGCCGCATCGATAGATGTGAAGAAAGAGATATTGGCCGATGAAAATTTACAGCAAACCGTTGATCAGGTAATTGAACTGGTAACCGCTGCATTTAAAAACGGCAAAAAAGTTTTGTTCTGCGGAAATGGCGGAAGCGCTGCCGATGCACAGCATTTAGCTGCTGAATTTTCCGGCAGGTTTTAAAAAGACAGAAAAGCGCTTCCTTCCGAAGCACTGCACTGCAATTCATCTTATCTCACTGCCGTGGCAAATGATTACAGTTATGATATCATCTATTCAAGGTTAGTGGAAGGCATTTGTGAAGAAGGTGATGTACTGATCGGTTTAAGCACATCGGGCAATTCAAAAAATATATTGAATGCTTTTATTGCAGCTAAAGAGAAAAAAGTTTTTACCGTTGGCTTTACCGGCGCAGGAGGTGGTAAAATGAAGGAAGCAAGCAATTACCTCATCAATGTTCCTTCAACAGACACGCCGCGTATTCAGGAAAGCCATATCATGATCGGCCATATTATTTGTGAACTGGTGGAAGCAAAAATATTCGGTTAAGGAATGTTAGACTTACAAAAAATAGATACCAGCTGGACATTATTTCTCGACCGCGACGGAGTGATCAATCATGATAAAGACAATGATTATATCTATAACTGGGATGAGTTCCGTTTTTATGATACCACCCCCGAGGCATTGTCTATTCTTGCCAAACATTTTAACAGGATCGTTGTAACCACCAATCAGAAAGGTGTTGGAAAAGGATTGATGTCGGTTGCGGATCTTGATAACATTCATGCAAATATGATATCACAGTTGCAAGAGTCGGGCGGAAGAATAGACAAAGTGTATTATTCCGCTGACCTCTCTGATGATTCGGTTAACCGCAAACCCAATCCCGGCATGGCTTTGCAGGCACAGAAAGATTTTAACGAGATCGATCTTGCAAAAAGCATCATCGTTGGTAACCGCATCAGCGATATGGGTTTTGGCCGCAATGCAGGAATGTATACCGTGTTTGTTGCAACCACACATCCCGAAACGCCTTTTCCTGATCCGCTGATAGATCTTCGCTTTAACGACCTGTTGGCATTCGCCAGGGCATTAGAGGACTAATGAAATCTTAAAATTTTCTGATCGTTGGCATATTTTCTTTCTGCTGTTAGATAGATTGTAACTTAGCTATATCTATGAAGCATTGCTGTATCCTTGTTATCTCCTTTCTTTTCGCTTTATCAGTTTCGGCGCAGCGTAAAATACCCGCGAGTGTTCAGTTGCTGATGCAGATGGAAGAACAGATGCATAATTATGCGATCGATATTGTAAATGCACCTGAAGCTGCCGACCGTGCATTAGCTGACAGTTCTTTTACAAGAGCGTTGGTAAAAGCCTTACAGGTTCCTTATTCATTTTCTTATGCGTTTGATTCGTTGACAACTATTTCAAGATTGTATGCGCCGGACAGCAGCTTCCGCATTATTACCTGGCAGGTGATGAAAGACTACAGTTATTACCGGCAGAAAGGTGCGATACAGCTGCATACAAAAGACGGATCATTAAAACTGATCCCTTTGTATGATAACTCGCCGTTTACCGATAACCCGGTTGATTCAGTAAGAAACAACCAGCAATGGATCGGTGCGGTGTATTATAATATTGTTGAGAAAACGTTTAACAATAAAAACTATTATACATTGATCGGTTATGATGAGAATGATGCACGCAGTACAAAAAAATGGATTGATGTATTAACGTTTGATGAAAATAATAAACCATTATTCGGCGGCAGGTATTTCAATTATCCGAATGATGATATCAAACCTCCGCAACCAGCGTATCGTTTTTGTCTGGAGTTTAAAAAAGATGCGAACGCAAAATTGAATTACGATCCCGAACTTGATATGATCACATTTGCCCACCTGGTAAGTGAAAGCGGTGAAGACAAAGAAAAATATACACTTATCCCAATAGGGTCTTTTGAAGGCTTTAAATGGGTAAGCGGAAAATGGGTGCATGTACCGGTAATAAAAGAAATCGACCCACGCTCAAACGTAAATCCGCAACAGGAAAAACCTGATTATAAAGTAGCGCCTTTTGCACCGAAGAAAGGAAAAGGTTAAGAGAGTTAAAAATTAAAAGTGAATAGTGAAAAGTTAAAAGAATCTTTCACTATTCACTTTTAACTTTCTCTAGTCAAGTTTCAGCACCGCCAGAAACGCTTCCTGCGGAATTTCTACATTGCCTATCTGGCGCATTCGTTTTTTACCTTCTTTCTGTTTTTCCAGCAGTTTTCTTTTACGGCTGATATCGCCGCCATAACATTTGGCAGTAACATCTTTACGCATAGCGCTGATATTTTCGCGCGCGATGATCTTGGCGCCGATAGCGGCCTGTATAGATATCTGGAACTGCTGTTTGGGTAATAACTCTTTTAATTTCTCGCAGAGCTTTCTGCCGAAATCTTCTGCGCGTGCGCGGTGTATGAGTGCGCTGAGTGCATCTACTTTTTCTGCGTTAAGCAGTATGTCCATCTTAACGATATCCGCCTGGCGGTAATCGATCGGTGTATAATCGAAAGAAGCATAACCGCGTGTGGAGCTTTTTAATTTATCATAGAAATCAAATACGATCTCTGTCAACGGCATTTCAAAAACTAGTTCAACGCGTGTTGGTGTGAGATAACTTTGACCGATCAATATCCCGCGCTTACCCAAACAAAGCGTCATGATATTGCCGATATAATCCGGCAATGTAATGATCTGTGCTTTGATAAAAGGTTCTTCGATCTTGGCAACTTTAACAGGATCGGGCATTTCAGCCGGGTTGTTTACAATTATTTTTTCTCCGCGTGTTGTGTAAGCGATAAAACTTACGTTCGGTACGGTAGTAATTACGGTTTGATTGAATTCTCTTTCCAGGCGTTCCTGTATGATCTCCATATGCAACAACCCAAGAAACCCGCATCGGAAACCAAAACCAAGCGCCTGCGAAGTTTCCAGTTCAAATACAAGCGATGCATCATTCAGTTGCAGCTTGCCCATACAATCGCGCAGCACTTCAAAATCATCCGTATTCACCGGAAAGATGCCGGCGAATACCATTGGTTTTACTTCTTCAAAACCATGGATCATTTCACCTGGATTATTGGCGAGTGTAATGGTATCGCCTACTTTTACTTCTTTCGCGTTTTTGATACCGGTGATGATATAACCCACATCGCCCGCTCTTACTTCGTCTTTTGGCGTCATGCTAAGTTTCAGCACACCCACTTCATCAGCAAAATAATCGTTGCCTGATGCAACAAAACGGATCTTATCCCCTTTTTTCAATACGCCGTTCAGGATACGGTAATAAACGATGATACCGCGGAAACTATTGAACACACTATCGAAGATCAATGCCTGTAAAGGTGCGTCCACACTGCCTTTCGGTGCGGGAATGCGTTCAATGATGGCTTGTAATATTTCTTCAATGCCAATTCCTGATTTGCCGCTTGCCAGTAAAATATCTTCCTGTTTGCAACCGATCAGGTCTATGATCTGATCCGTTACTTCAGGTATCTTGGCGCCATCCATATCGATCTTATTGATCACCGGGATGATCTCCAGGTCGTTCTCCATCGCCAGATATAAGTTGCTGATCGTTTGCGCCTGTATTCCCTGCGATGCATCAACCAGCAACAACGCACCTTCACAGGCCGCGAGCGCACGGCTCACTTCATAACTGAAATCGACATGGCCGGGCGTATCGATCAGGTTTAAAATATATTCAGTGCCTTTGTATGGGTAATTGATCTGTATCGCATGACTTTTGATCGTAATGCCTTTTTCGCGTTCAAGATCCATATCGTCCAGTACCTGGTTCATCATTTCCCGTGAACCGATTGTCTTGGTATGTTCGAGTAACCTGTCTGCCAGTGTGCTTTTCCCGTGATCGATATGCGCGATAATGCAAAAATTCCTGATATCCTTCATAGGGCGCAAAGATAAGTACGAAATGCGAAGTACGAGGTACGAAGTAAGAAGTACGAATTACTATTTACCCCCAACCCCTAAAGGGGAGTAGAATATCATATACTTCAGGTTTTCTTTTTCGTACTTTGTACTTCTTACTTCGTACGTAAACTATGTTGTTAAAAGATCCAAACAGGAAGGCGCAGGTTAATAATGAAACCGGCCTTGGCACAAATACATCGCTTAGCGGCGGGCGTTTTTTTAATAAAGACGGTGTTCCGAATCAGGAAGTGAATGGGCTTCCGTTTATGGAGCGGCTGAATATCTATCACACATTGCTTACCATGGCGAGATGGAAATTCTTTGCCATGATCGTTTTTTTCTTTGTGGCTATAAATTTTTTGTTTGCCTGCCTCTATCTGTTGATCGGTGTTGACCATCTCGGAGGTATGGTGGCTGGAAATAATCTCGAAAAATTCGGCGAAGCATTTTTCTTCAGTGCACAAACTTTTACCACTGTTGGTTATGGAAGGATCAACCCGATGGGTTTTGCGGCGAGCCTTACTGCATCGCTGGAAGCATTGGTTGGGTTGATGAGTTTTGCATTGGTCACGGGATTGTTGTATGGACGTTTTGCAAGGCCGCGTGCATACATCCGTTACAGTAAAAATGCATTGTTTGTTCCGTTCAGGGACGGCGTGGCGCTGATGTACCGGATGGTTCCATACACGAAAAATTATTTGCTCAACGTAGAAGTAAAAATAACACTGGCTTTAAAAGTGGTGGAAGACGGGCAGATGAAAAATAAATTTTTCAATGTGCCGCTTGATATCGCCAAAGCCACTACCATGACAGCGAACTGGACGCTTGTTCATATCATCAATGAAGAAAGCCCGCTATATGGTTTTACCAAAAAAGATATTGAAGAGGCGCAGGCGGAGTTATTGATATTTGTGCAGGGATTTGATGAAAGTTTTTCAAACACAGTGGTATCAAGGGCATCCTATCGTTTTGAAGAATTTGTGTATGGCGCAAAGTTTTTGCCAATGTATCATCCTAATGAAGATAATACACGAACCATTTTACATATTGATAGATTGGATGATTATGTTGTGGCAGAACTGCCGGTTAAGTATTAGTAGTTTATTCGTTTACTTGTTTATTAGTTTTGATGCATAGACTTTTACATTCTTTAGTAAACTAATAAACAAATAAACCAGCTACTTCAGTGCATTAATGATCGCCACAAATTCATCAACGATCAATGAAGCGCCGCCAACAAGCCCGCCATCCACATCGGCTTGGGAAAAAATATCAACTGCATTGGCTGCTTTTACACTTCCGCCATATAAAATAGAAATTGTGTCTGCAATAGCTGCACCGTATTTTCCCGCAAGTTGTGTACGGATAAATGCGTGCATTTCCTGTGCCTGCGCACTGCTGGCGGTTTTGCCGGTACCGATGGCCCAGATAGGTTCATAGGCGATCACAATTTTTTGCAATTGCTCCGCAGATAAATGATACAAAGATTCTTCCAGCTGTTTGGCTACATATTCATTTTGCGTATTGGCCTCGCGGATTTCTAACGGTTCGCCGCAACAAAAGATCGGTGTGATGGAATAGTCTATACAGATATTTACTTTATCTGCAAGCAACCGGTTGCTTTCCTGGAAATATTCCCTGCGTTCGGAATGTCCGAGTACGACATATGTGATACCGATAGACTGCAACATTTCAACAGACACTTCGCCGGTATAAGCGCCGTTCTTTTTACTGTAACAGTTCTGTGCGGCAACAAATACATTTTGTTTACCCGCCAGTTTTTGCTGTGCCATTAACAGATAAGGAAACGGAACAGCAAATACAGCCTGCTGATCTGCTTTTAATGAATGCGGTTTGCTGAGGATGCCATCGAGTAACTGTTCACCCTGTTCAAGCGTTAGATTCATTTTCCAGTTGGCGGCTGCTATTTGTTTTCTCATGTTTAATAATTCTTGTTTTACAAATTTTATAGCTTGTCGAAAATATATTTTAATACCAGTGTTTCTGTTTCGCCGAGTTTTTGTTGTTTTAAATTTTTCCAGTTGCCGATATCGGCCAATGCTTTGGGAAATTCATATTGTATTCCGGTCACACCCCAACTGAAATTTGAAATGATGGTTGGCAGCAATCCTGTACCAAACACATTACACGAAACGCCGATAACCGCGCCGGTATTGATGGCTGAGTTAATGGCCACACGCGAATAATCGCCCATGATCACACCGCATTTTTGTCCGGCATCCATATATTTTTGCGCATCCATGTTCCATACCTTAACAGAGCTTGCGGTGTTTTTAATATTACTGTTCGTGCTGCCGGCGCCCAAATTACACCACTCGCCTACTACTGAATCGCCAAGGTATCCATCGTGTGCTTTGTTACTGTTACCCATCATCACCGTATTTTTTATTTCACCGCCACCCATACAATTGGGGCCAAGCGTTGTTGCGCCGTAGATACGGCTGTTCATTTTTAAAACGGAATGATCGCCCAATACAAACGGGCCGCGTATCACAGAACCTTCCATGATCTCGGCATGCTTACCAATGTACACCGGGCCGGTGGATGCGTTCAATGTGCAGAAAGAAAGCTTCGTTCCTTCCTCAATAAAAATATTTTCCGGAGCGATCGTGTTTACTGAAGAAGGAATTGATTGTGACTTCCTTCCTTTTGTGATCAAAGAATGATCATAACGGATCATCTCATCGTTCCACTGCATCAACTGCCAGGGATGTTCGATGCGTTTTACTGATGCATGGTCATGAATATTTTCAAATGATGCGAGCGAATTCGTTGCATCGAAATTTTCAACAGCTAATGATGTTCTTCCGGCGATCAATCCTTTTTCATCAGCAATACAGCAGCAGGGTTCGAGTGATAAAATACTATCCAATAAATCCTGGCCGATCATAATTGAGGCATCGATCCAGAGATGTTCGCCCGGTTCGGGCAAAGTGTATAAAGGCTGCAGGTATTTTTCTGTATGGATATAAACGGGTTGTTGGGACAGCAGTTCCCATCTTTCTTTTATCGTTAAGATACCAAACCGCAAACCGGCCATCGCTTTTGTATAAGTAAGCGGGAAAAGGCCCCTGCGAAAACGGTTATCGAATAAAATGATGGACATGATCGCAAACCTAATGGAATTAGTAATTAGTAATTAGTAATTAGTAATAAATCTGTTGCAATACACTCAAAAAAGATCGCATTTCAAAAACTGATGGCTCACCGTTACGATGGATGATTGGTTCCACTTTCTTACCTTGCATCTTCAAATTTTAAAACATTCCCATGAGTCTTGGCTATTTTTCTTACCCGATGCCCGTTAATGAACCCGTTCTTCAATATGCTCCCGGAAGTGTTGAAAGAATGGCGCTGAAAAAAACACTTGCGGAGCTTAAGAAAAAATCTATAGAGATACCAATGTATATCGGCGGTAAAGCAGTAAAGACGGGAAAGAAAGTAGACATTCATCCCCCGCACGAGATCAGCCATACACTTGGTTTTTTTCATGCCGGCGAAGAGAAACATGTACACCTCGCCATCGATGCTGCATTAAAAGCAAAAGATGCCTGGGCAGCGATGAGCTGGGAAAACAGGGCGCATATTTTTTTAAAAGCGGCCGACCTGATGGCAACAAAATACCGTTACCACATGAATGGGACAACAATGCTGGGACAAAGCAAAAATGCTTTCCAGGCAGAGATCGACAGTGCGTGCGAGCTGATCGATTTTTTACGGTTCAATGTTCATTTTCTGAGCGAGATCTATAAACAGCAACCTATCTCATCGCCAGGCATGCATAATCGAATGGAATGGCGGCCACTGGAAGGGTTTGTGCTGGCCATCACTCCTTTCAACTTTACAGCTATCGGTGGTAACCTTCCTACTTCCGCTGCCATGTGTGGCAATGTGGTTGTATGGAAGCCCGCGAATACGCAGGTATATTCAGCGCAAATGTTCATGCGAATTTTAAAAGAAGCCGGTTTACCGGATGGCGTGATCAATTTAATTTATGTTGACGGGCCGACAATTGGAAAAGTTTGTTTTAACCACCGCGAATTTGCCGGTGTGCATTTTACCGGGTCAACAGGTGTGTTCAACAATATGTGGAAAGTGATTGGCGAGAATGTAGCAAAATACAGATCGTACCCGCGCATTGTTGGAGAAACGGGCGGAAAGGATTTTGTACTCGCACACAAAAGCGCCAATGTTGATGCGGTAGTTACTGCATTGGCAAGAGGTGCGTTTGAGTTTCAGGGACAAAAATGTTCGGCTGCATCACGGGCCTATATTCCAAGTAATATGGCGGAAGAAGTAAAAACAAAATTAGTTGCCGCATTGAAATCGATGAAGATGGGAACCGTTGAAGATTTCAGCAATTTTATCAATGCAGTGATCGATGAAAAATCATTCAACAGCATTACCAAATATATCGACAACGCTAAAAAAGATAAAAAGGCAAAAATATTGGTTGGCGGAAATTATAATAAAACAAAAGGGTATTTTATCGAGCCAACTATTATAGAAACCACCGACCCGAAATATGTAAGCATGTGCGAAGAAATTTTCGGGCCTGTATTGACATTACATGTATACGATGCAGAAAAGTTTGAAGCAACACTTGATCTCGTAGACAGCACTTCACCTTATGCACTAACAGGCGCCATACTTGCGCAGGACAGGGCTGCGGTAGAATTGGCCACAAATAAACTACACAATGCAGCAGGTAATTTTTATATCAACGATAAGCCAACAGGCGCAGTGGTTGGCCAGCAGCCATTCGGCGGCGCACGTGCATCCGGAACGAATGATAAAGCAGGAAGTATGCTGAACCTGTATCGCTGGTTAAGTGCAAGAACAATTAAGGAAACGTATAATCCGCCTGTTGATTACAGGTATGCGTTTTTGAATGAGGCGTAGATTTTTCTTTTCCACCCCAACCCCTTCAGGGGTTGGGGCAGAAAAATATTTTATTACTGCTTCCAGCTATTATTCGTCACATCCGCATCCATAAATATTCCGCCTTTTAATTCAACCGACTGAATATCTTTTTTTGTCGGGATCGTAACAGTTGCATTTTTCATATCGGCCTGCCAGGTGGCGGGGCCAACATGTATCGTATCCATCGTGCCATCTTTGTAAACAACTGCGAGATCAGCAGGCGCAGGATAGCCACCGATATTTCTAAGTGAAACAGTATATCCTTTTCTTGACTTCTCCACTTTATCGACCGCAAAATCTATATAACCGTTACTGAAATACCATGCGTTCCAGAACCAGTTGAGATCTTTACCGGATACATCATTGAACGTATTGAAAAAATCCCAGGGTATCGGATGCTTACCATGCCATCGATCCATAAATGCATGAAGGCATTTCCTGAATTCATCATCGCCCAACAGGTCTTTCATCGCTAAATACCCAAGCGATGCTTTGCCATATTCATTATTGCCAAGCCCTGCGCCGCTGAGAACATTGCCGGGTGTTATGATAGGTATATCTTCTTCTGCCGCTGCATCTCTTGCCCATTGTGCAACACGAAAGCCCCTGTATGATCTTTCTGCCGCTTCTGTACCCTGGTCGGCGCGGCCGATGAGTAATTCAAACGTAGTGGCCCATCCTTCATCCATAAATCCATAACGCGTTTCATTGATACCCATATAAAACGGGAACCAGCTATGCGCGATCTCATGCTCAACCACAAATTTTGAAAATGTTGTATCGGGTGTGTTGCTGTCATTCACCATCATCGGATATTCCATATCTGCATAACCCTGTACGATCGTGGTTTTATTGAACGGATACGGAACACCGGGCCAGTTATTGGATAACCAGTTCAGCGAATGCTGCCCGAATGAAACCATGTGATGATAATCAGCAGCCGTATCATTATAGGCTGATTGAACACTGGCGCGCCTGTTGGTTGCATTATCAACGATCACGCTTGCCCCATCCCATACAAAATGATCGCTCACGGCAAATGTCATATCAGAAATATTATTCGCCGCCCATTTCCAGGTATTGGTTTCGTTTTGTGCCGTAATATTTTTTTCTGCCAGATCCTGTGCTGTAGCAATGTTGATGATGGCATCTGATTGCATGGATCTGTTGAAACGGTCAAGGTATTTTGGTTGCAATACATCTGCTGCATTTAACAGGTCGCCGGTTCCCCATACTATAAAATTTTTAGGCGCAGTAACCGATACTGTGTAATCGTTGAAGTCGTTATAAAATTCCTGCGAATCTGTGAATGCCATCCTGTCCCAACCCATATAATCATCATACACAGACACGCGCGGATAAAAATAAGCAAGGAAAAATGTTGTTGAATCTATCGCCCCTTCCCTGTTGCTTTCTACTGAAACATCATAATGCCATTCAAAGGTGAGATGAAGCGAATCATGTGATGCCAATGGCCTGGGCAAACGGAATGTTTGGTTGACCGAAGGATTTTCCGTATTCCATTTTGTTGTTACACCGTTCACGGTAAATGCATCGATATGGATACCTGAGGTGAGGTAATCATTGCCGGCAATTCCGTTACGGACTGCGCCGGGCCTGTGAATATTGAGTATGAGTTTGATAAACGGATTGTTCAATGCATCCGGGCTATTATTGAAATAAGTGATCGATTCGGTTCCTGTGATCCTGCGCGATGGCGGATTTGCAGTAACACTGATCGCATAACGCCCATGGTTTTGCCAGTAATTTTTTCCGGGACGGCCATCCATGGAACGTGTTTCTTTTTTATATGCCTGTTTTACATCGCGGGGAACATACAATTCCTGCGATTGCGCCTGTGAGAGGCAGAAGATTGTCAAAAAGAAAATGGTCAGGTAACGATTCATATGCAGGATTTAAAAACTAAGGTAAATTAAAAATGCTGTCGCAGGGATTGAATGGAAAAAGCAAAGGCGAGTAAATGATGAACGGATAGACCATAGTCCATGGGCCATGGTCTATGGACTAGTTCCAACTTATCAACTCCGCAAATCCAGCTTCCTTTTTCCCCACATATCCCCTATATTTGCCCCTCTAAAATTTCAGATCAGTGGCAAGCAAATTTTCAAAAGAAACCTACCTCTACTGGTACGAACTGATGCAGTTGATCCGCCAGTTCGAGTTAAAGGCTGAAGAAATGTATAAAATGGCGGGTAAGATCCGTGGTTTTTTTCATGCTTATATCGGGCAGGAAGCTATTGCGGCGGGTTGTATGACCGCTACCAATCCGGCCGACCCTTTTATTACCGCTTATCGCGACCATGGTTTGGGGCTGGCAAAGGGTATGTCGCCCAACGAATGTATGGCCGAATTATATGGAAAAGCAACCGGCTGTTCAAAAGGAAAAGGTGGCAGTATGCACTTTTTCAGCCTGGAGCATAGATTTTTCGGCGGCCACGGAATTGTTGGCGCACAGATCGGAACGGGCGGCGGGCTTGCATTTGCGGAGAAATACAAAGGAACGGATAATGTAGTGCTTTGTTTTTTTGGAGACGGCGCCGCACGCCAGGGTATCTTACATGAAACCTTTAACCTGGCCATGTTATGGAAGCTGCCTGTGATCTTTATCTGCGAGAACAATAATTACGCAATGGGTACTTCGGTTGAACGAACCAGTAACGTAGTGGATATTTATAAACTGGCCGATGCATACGAAATGCCGGCCGATAAGGTTGATGGCATGACACCCGAAAACGTTCATGAAAGCGTTGCCCGTGCTGTAAAAAGAGCACGCGAAGGAGATGGACCAACACTGCTTGAACTGAAAACCTACCGTTATAAAGGGCACTCTATCTCAGACCCGCAGAAATACCGCTCTAAAGAAGAAGTGGATGAATACAAGGATCAGGATCCGATCAATAAAGTAAAAGCAACCATTCTTACCAACAAATACGCCAGTGAAGCCGATCTGAAAGCGATAGATGACCGTATCGGCCATGTGGTTGAGGAAAGCGTGAAATTTGCAGAAGAGAGCCCATGGCCAAATGATGACGAATTATTAAAAGATGTGTATATCGACAAAGACTATGTGTTCGATATTGATTAAACCATACCAATTTTATTTACCATTTTAATTTTAAACAAACAGTATGAGTGAAGAAAAGAATGAGGCCCTTGTAAAGATGCAGGGTTTTTGGGCAAGATATCAGAAACCGGTTTTGATAGTTGCAGCGGTTGTTGTAATTGTTGTTGGCGGCTGGTATGGATATAAAGAATATATCCTTACACCGAAGGAAGAAAAAGCATCTGATGCGCTTTTCAAAGCGCAGCAATATTTTGCAGCAGATTCATCTAACCTTGTATTGAATGGTGATGGACAGAGCCGCGGCGTTTTATATGTACTCAATAATTACGGAGGAACCAAAGCTGCCAACCTCTGCAAATATTATGCAGGTGTGAGTTACCTCAAACTCGGCGATTTTAATAACGCCGTTAAATACTTAAAAGATTTTTCAACAGATGCGGGCCAGGTACAGTTGATGGCTTATGGCCTTTTAGGTGATGCATATTCTGAACTGAACAAAAAAGACGAAGCCATAGACAGCTATAAAAAAGCATCCACAGCTTTTGATAAAGACGAAGCCAATTCTTCAGAATATTTATTCCGTGCAGCCCTGCTGTCGGAAACAAGCGGTAAAACAAAAGAAGCGCTGGATCTGTACAAAGAACTGAAAGAGAAATTTCCAAAGACCGATAAAGGTTACCAGGCTGATAAATATATTTATCGTTTGAGCATAGAAAAAAATTAATAATGTAGATGGCTACTAAAGGCAATACATCAGTAAACAAAGGCATCCCGAAGTTAAAGGATGCCTTTGTTGTTATTATTAAAACAGAGTGGAACGCTGCGATTGTAAATAAACTGGAGGCGGGCGTAAAAAAGGTATGTAAAGTAAATAAGGTAAATAGTAAAACATTCACTGTGCCCGGCGCATTTGAAATTCCATTTACGATTAAAAATCATTACACGTATTGTGAAACACCACCTGATGCATACATTGTACTGGGCACTGTGATCAGGGGCGATACGCCGCATTTTGATTATGTATGCAAAGCCGTAACAGATGGCGTGGTGCAATTGAATTTATCACTGGACGTACCGGTGATATTTGGCGTACTCACCGTTGACAACGAACAGCAGGCGCTCGAACGCATTGGCGGAAAACATGGGCACAAAGGCGAAGAAGCTGCCATCACTGCCATAAAAATGATAGCTTTAAACAGGAAATTAAAATAGATCACTTCTACCGACCATTATGAACGTACAGTTATTCATACCCTGTTTTGTTGACCAGTTATATCCAACTGTTGCATTCAATATGGTAAAGGTTCTGGAGAAAGCGGGCTGCACGGTATCATACAACACATCGCAAACCTGCTGCGGGCAACCTGCCTTTAATGCAGGTTTCTGGGGCGAAGCAAAAGAAGTTTGTAATAAATTCTTGACTGATTTTTCGGGCTCGGATTATATTGTTGCACCAAGTGCAAGTTGTGTTGGGTTTGTACGAAATTATTATGCGAAATTATTTGAAGATTCCTCGTCTGCAGCGATTGCAAAAAAAACAGCGGAAAGGATCTTTGAGTTTTCCGAGTTCCTGATCCATATTCTAAAGATCGACGACCTTGGCGCCAGCTTCACTGGCAAAGCCACTTACCACGACAGTTGTGCCGCATTACGTGAATGCAAAATAAAACCGGAACCGCGCCAGTTGCTCAGTAAAGTAAAAGGCCTGGAAATAGTTGAAATGAATGATGTAGAAACCTGCTGCGGTTTTGGCGGAACCTTTGCTGTAAAATTCGAGCCCATCAGCATCGCCATGGGCGATCAGAAAATAACCAATGCAACGGCAACAGGTGCGGAATATATTATCAGCACAGATATGAGTTGCCTCATGCATATCGACGGTTGCAATAAACACAAACATGCAGGATTGACCGTGATGCATTTGGCGGATGTGTTGGCAAGCGGATGGTAGTTTTAATTAGTAATTAGTAGTTAATAATTAATAATTGAAGGGCCATTTGTTGCGGTTAATACCTGATTTTTTGATTGGCAGCATTTACTATTTTGGGTAAATGCTTTTTTATGGCTGGTAATAATGTTGTGCTTGATAAGAGTTACCTGTTTGCACTGAGGATAGTGAAACTGTATGTTTATTTGCGGAATGAAAAAAGGAATATCATTTGTCGGCGCAAATTGTTCGCTCCGGAACTTCGATAGGCGCTAATATAGAAGAAGCGGCTGGCGGGTCATCAAGAAAAGATTTTAAAGCAAAGCTGGGCATTGCTTACAAAGAAGCAAGAGAAACACGCTACTGGATTAAATTATTACGGGATAGTAGTATCTTGGACAATAAACTTGCAGATTCATTATGCACCGATTGCGAGGAACTGATAAAACTATTAACCGCCATCATCAATACAATAAAAGCTAATTGATCGATTAAGAAAAACTAACTACTAATTATTAATTACTAATTACCATGAACTACTGGTTAATCAAATCCGAACCATCTGCATACAGTTGGGAACAGTTTGAAAAAGAAGGCGGCACATTCTGGAACGGTGTCCGCAATTATGCGGCGCGTAATAACCTCCGCGCAATGAAGAAAGGCGATCTTGCTTTCTGGTACCACAGCAATGAAGGAATGGAGATCGTTGCGATAGCCAAAGTGGTGAAAGAATCATACCAGGATCCTACTACCGATGATCCCGCATGGCTGGTGGTGGATTTTAAACCCTATAAAAAACTAAAGAAACCTGTAAGCCTTGTACAGATCAAAGCGGATAAGCGTTTGGCTGATATGGATCTGGTAAGATTAGGAAGATTATCAGTTGGCGCAGTGAAAGAATCTGAATGGAAGATCATTATGGAAATGGCTGAAACAAAATAAAGATGATCGGCTGATTATTCTTTAAAGTATTTTTTTAAGGCATCGAAATGCAAAACACAGTTCGGTGCCTTTTTTTATTACATCATCAAAGAACGTTCTTCTCACTTATAACTTACTGCTTACAACTTTTAACTCTCTCATGGGTTACTATTTCACATAAAAAAGTATTCATACAGCAGGCCTGCCTATTTTCTTCAAACATTAAAAACTGAACATCATGAAAAAGTATTTTCCTGCTGCTATATTAATAGCAGTAACGTTCATCGCATTTGCAGCCTGCGTTTTTCACAAACCAACATTCAGCCTCGTTGGTAAATGGGCAATCGATTCTACTTCGCTTGTTAAGCAGTATCAAAAGGCCGACAGCCTTGGTTTTCCGTTTCTTTACATGGCTTTGACGGAGAAACCGGTATTTGTATTTGGAGCAGACAGTTCATTAAAAGAGCCTGGGAACCATGATACAGCAACACAAAAGTATTATTATTCAGACTCCTCGCTTTTTGTAAATGAAGACTCGATATTTAAACCCTATCCTCTTAAGGTCTTAAACGATAGCCTTATTGTTATAACTGTTAAAGACAGTATCAAGCTGACATTGATAAAACAATAAGCTTCCCTTTCTAACGATTACTTGCCTTTGAAATCTTTGATTTCTACACCTCATTTAAAATCATTTTATGAAACGTATAACCATTTACATGGCTGTAATAGCCATGATGCTACTCTCATGTAATAGCGCCGCGGATAAAGAAAAGAATGCAGGCAATGCAGCTACGGGTATTGCTTCCGGACAAAAAGCAGAAGCTGATTCGGGACATGCAGTTTATGCCCCACCATCAATTCAAAACACACACGAAGACTGGGACAAAAAGATCATCAAAACAGCCGATGTTACGCTGGAGCTGAAAGATTATGCAGCATACAATCAATCCATACACAAAGGGCTAAAGGCGTATGGCGCCTACATTTCAACCGAAGAGCAGAGCCTGGATGATATCAGAAGCGCTAACAATATCACCATCAAAGTTCCTGTTGAACAATTTGAGAACCTGATGAATTCTTTCTCAGGTGATGGCATTAAAGTTTTACAGAAAAAGATAGGAAGCGAAGATGTAAGCGGAGAAGTAGTGGATACAAGATCACGCCTCGAAGCAAAAAAACAAATGCGCGAACGTTATCTCGGATTACTGAAGCAGGCAAAGAACATGAAAGAAATCCTTGAAGTACAGGATCAGGTCAATTCCATACAACAGGAGATCGAATCTGCTGCGGGAAGGGTTAGTTATCTTAACCATCAATCGGCATATAGCACCATCAGGCTTACTTATTTTCAATACCTGTCAACAGATGGCATTCAGCCAAAAGAGCCCGGTTACATATATAAATTGAAAGAAGCATTTTCTTATGGCATCCGCATCATTGCCAATCTCTTTATTTTCATGGTAACACTGTGGCCTTTATTTTTGTGTGGCGCAATTGCAGTGATCATATGGAAGAAAAGAAAAATAAACATCATGAACCCCTGATGCCTAAAAAGAAATTAGTCGTTTTAACAGGCGCCGGCATCAGCGCGGAAAGCGGGCTGAGAACTTTTCGCGACAGCGATGGTTTATGGGAAGGGTATGATATTTATGAAGTGGCATCGCCACGCGGCTGGAACAAAAACCCGCAACTGGTGCTGGATTTTTATAACATGCGCAGAAAAGATGTTGCCAATGCAGAACCTAATGCAGCACATTATGGATTAGCAGAACTGGAAAAAGATTTTGATGTACACATCATCACACAAAACATCGATGATCTCCATGAACGTGCGGGAAGCACCCATGTGGTTCATTTGCATGGCGAGATCTTTAAAATGAGAAGTGTGTTTGACCTTGATACTGTTTATGCAATCAAAGAAGATATCCTGTTGGGAGATACAGCGCCGGATGGCGGACAGTTACGCCCGCACATTGTATGGTTTGAAGAACCCGTTCCCATGATCGAAGCTGCGGCGCATATTACCGGCATGGCAGATATTTTTGTGGTGATCGGAACTTCACTGGCTGTTTATCCTGCTGCGGGCCTGTTGAATTTTGCAGAAGCATCGGTACCAAAATATATTATCGATAAACAGATCCCTTATACAAGATCCGTTGCAAACCTTACTGCCATTGAAACCACGGCGTCCGAAGGTGTGCAGCTGTTAAAAAACAAGTTGCAGCAACACCTTTAGAGTTTTGCTAACATCCTTTATAGTATCGTTGCACAAATCATCCGCATGAGAAAATGGTTACTACTGCTGTTCCTGCTCACAACGATCACCGATTTTGCACAGCTGAGTGATGCGTATAAAGAACTGCGCACCTTTTCAAAAAAGAAACAGGTTTTACCGGCAGATACCAGCCTCTACCTCGATTACTTTTACCAGAACGGCCTTAATTATCTGTACCCGTTGTACAAAGGTTTTTACCAGGAGCAAAGATTATTGAAAGCGGATACCGTTTTGTATTATGATCATCTTACACAGGCTGTTTCATTCACCGGCGATCATGCATCGGTTATGGAGCTGGAAAAAATGTCGCACGAAAAATTAAGCGACTCGCTGAAAAAAGAAGTTGATCAATTCACCGATCTCGCCAAAGAAGTTACCTATACGGATGCCCGGAAATATATTCTCAGCCAGGCAAAGAACAACCGCGTTGTAATGATCAACGAGGCGCACGACAATCCTTCGCACCGCGTGTTCACAGCTTCTTTGCTCGAGGGCCTTTACCAGCAAGGGTTTCGTTATCTCGCCATGGAAATGCTGGATAATTATCCCGGTAAAAAAATAACGAAAGTAAATGCATTCAGCGGTTACTATACCGTTGAACCCGTTGCCGGCGAGTTGATCCGCAAAGCGATCGAACTGGGTTATACTTTGGTTCCTTATGAAGATACCGATGCCAGGCACACAACATCTAAAGAACGCGAATATGCGCAGGCAAATAATTTGTATAATTATATAAAAGGCTTAGACAAATCTGCAAAAATATTGGTTCATGCAGGTTACACGCATATACAGGAAGCCGCCATGCCCGATGCAGGCATACCCATTCCAATGGCGGCTTACTTTAAAATTATTTCAGGTATTGATCCGTTAACCATTGACCAGACTGAAATGTCGGAAGGTTGTAAAGACAGTTACACCGCTTTGTTCTATGAAAAATGGAAACAGAAAAACCCTTTTATTTCTTCGGTAGTGGCGATGAAAAATGATAAAGCGATCGATCCGTTTGGTTTTAATTTTTATGATATTCATGTGATCTCCCCTCCCACCAGATACAGCAATGGCAGGCCGGTCTGGATGTCGATGAATGGTTGGAAAAGTGAAACGCCTATCAATCCCGCGTTTCAAACAATGTTCATGGTGCAGGCGTATTATGAGAATGAATATTCTGAAAAAAATCTGAACCAGGCTGTGCCTGCAGATCAAACCTATGTAAGTGCACCCAATGGTTTGTATTATCTCTATTTACAAAAAGGAAAATATAAACTGGTGGCCCGGGATAAAGAATATAAAGTTTTAGGTGTTAAGGCATTGACAGTTGAGTAATAAGTTGCGGATCAAGGGTTGGATCTTTTGCCATACCTGTAATGATTTTAGTAACTATTTCTGTTTACCATTAATGATAATTTTCGTGTTGGGGAATAGTTTGATGATCCGCTGTTCTTCATCGGCTGTTATTTTTCCGGTTATTTCAAGGTTACGGATAGGTATTTGCGCCAGTTTATCCGGTATCACAACATCTTTCAAAAACGAGAGATGCAGGAATGTTACGCTCGTTAGTAAATAGATATCATCGGGGATAGCAGTAATATTTTTAACAGACAGATCATCCATTACCCTATTGAACCTGTTGAACCGGGAAGTTGCGGGATTAAAACTGGTATTGTTCTTTACCGCCCATCCGATCTCCGGTTTCAATGTAAAGTTGTTTTTATTTTGCGATAGCCCCACAAAGCCTGCCCAGAATTCCATTGGGTAACTTTGGTTCTTTCCAAGGTCAATTAATTCAAAAGGCACTTTAACCAGTTCCGATGCAAGGCTGTCGATCCGGGTGATCGGTTTCAATCCTGTTTGTTTTCCTTCTTTTGTGTACGGAAAAAATTTCACTATCCATCCATCAATAGTTGTTGGCGAGCCATATTTTGTTTCAGTATGCGCTTTTACCATATCCATCCAGAATTCTTTATTAAAATTTCCTTTGCGGGCATTGATGATCTCCTCGAGGATAGGGATCATTTCATCCGTCCACCAGGCAAGTTTGAATTTTGAAATGTATTTTGTTTTTTCCAGTATTTTTTCCCAATCAGCGATCGTTCCTTCAATCGTTATTCTGGGAATTCCACAACTGATAATAATAACCTTGTAATTAAAATATGCTTTTACCGTTTCCATCACTGTGATCCCGCTCACGATCTTTGAAACAGGCGTTGTAGTAGTAAAATCGGCGGTGAGTATATCTGTCAGCTCTTTTCCTGTATAATCGTTTATTTGCTGCACAAATTGCGGAAACAGTTCTTCCCAATTGCTTTTGGGGTCGCCTAACCGGATATTCATTGACCTGACAACCAGATCTTTTTTGTTTTCAAAATTCACTATATCCTTTCTGAATTCTTCTGCATTGTTTGAAATATGCCTTGCGAAACCCTGGCTGATCAGTAACCAGATGATATCCGGCGAGATCACAAATGGCCGGTGATCTTTATAAGCCTGCAGTATACCGGTTAAAAACGGATGTTCGCCAAAACCAACCAGGCTGTCGGGCAGCGGCGAAGTTTTTTCAATGTCCGCATTTTTATAAGGAAAAATATTATTAGATGAGGTCAGGTATAATAATCTTTCCGGCTCTGATAATTTTTCGATCTCAAAACTGACAGACTTTTGAGAAAAACTTTGTATGCCTGTTAATAATAATAATATCGCGATCATTTTTTTCATACCTGGAAGATGTAAGTTTTGATATGATTACATAATCGTTCCGGTTATTTATTTAAAAAAAATATAAGCGATGGCTATTGCAGAAATAACACCGATCAGGTCGGCCAGCATGCCTGCCCAGATCGCATAACGTACTTTCTTGATCCCTACGCTGCCAAAATAGAGCGCCACAATATAAAAAGTGGTATCGGAGCTTCCCTGAAAAGTTGAGGCAAGCTGTCCGATAAAAGTATCTGCGCCATGCGCTTTAAAAACATCCAGCATCAATCCCCTGGAACCGCCGCCACTAAAGGGCCGCATGATGGCAACGGGTAATGCGGGAACAAAATCACCCGTCATTCCCAGCGAAGTAAAACACCAGGTAATACCGTTGATGATCGCATCAAGTGCGCCGCTGTCTCTGAACACGCGTATCGCAACGAGTAATCCAACCAGGTATGGAATTACTTTGATGATCACATCCCAGCCCTGTTTGGCGCCTTCAATAAATGCATCGAACACGTCTACCTTTTTTACAAACGCACCAATAATAAAAGAACAGATAATGAGAAAGAGTATCACATTACCCAATACATTGCTGAATGTTTCTTTGGTAAGCAAGGTTGGTGCAGGGAAATTTTTTTGCGATGGCAGGCTATTGATAAAAAAAGCAAACAATAATATCCCGGCGATGATACTGCCGAGCCAGATGATCAATACCTTATCAAAACGCAATCTTTGATACAGCCCCGTAATGATGATACTGGCAATGGTTGCCACCGTTGTTGCGATCATTAAGGGAACGAATACACTTGTGGGGTTGGTGCTTCCTGCGCCCGCACGGTACGCGATGATGGAAAGCGGTATCAATGTTAACCCGCTCGTATGCAATACCAAAAACATGATCTGCGAATTACTCGCAGTATCTTTTGACGGGTTCAGTTCCTGTAAACTTCCCATGGCTTTTAAGCCGAATGGTGTGGCGGCGTTATCGAGCCCGAGCATATTGGCGCTGAAGTTCATCACCATATGACCCATCGCAGGATGTTTTTCGGGCACTTCGGGAAACAAACGTTTCATAAACGGATTGAGAAGGCGCGCTAAAAAATTGATCGCACCGGCTTTTTCGCCAATATTCATCAGCCCCATAAAAAATACCATTACACCGGCGATCGGCAAACCGATATCCATCACAGAAGTTTTGGATGCATCAAAAATGCCTTCTACTAATTTTTTAAAGATCTCGTAATCATGAAAAACGATCAATCGAAAAAGGGCGATGATGAGGCCGATCACAAAGAATAATATCCAGACATAATTTAACGCCATAATGTATTTTTCAGACAGTTAAAATAAGCAAATACCCCGTTTATCCAAATTCTGTTTTCTATCGTTGTGATTGATGTATATTATCTTATAATAATTGAACAGTAACAACCGAGAACATGTATTCGCAGAGAGCCGACTCCGCGTCTCTCCGCCTCTGCGGTTAAAAAAATAACAACATGAAATACAGAATTCTTTTTCTGCTGCTGATCATTTCATCCGCTGCATTCACGCAATATAAATTCGATAATGTTTCTTACAAAACAGTTTACATCAATGAACTCTGCGATGCCTTAAAAAGAACCCCGGGCCATTTACTGCTTGATGTAAGAAGCAAGGGTGAATATTATGATACGTCTGCTTCTTCCAGCCTCAACATCGGCCATTTAAAAGGCGCTACAAATATCGATATCAATGAACTGGATAAAAGATGGAGAGAATTGCTTCCTTATAAAGACAAACCCGTTTTTGTATACTGCTCGCACAGCCAGCGCAGCAGGCGATGCTCGAAGATGCTTGCTGACAGCGGCTTTACCAACATCATTAATGTGAACGGCGCCATGACGGAATTCAATCTATTAAAAAATTCCGCGGTTGATTGCTCCAATGACCTGTATGAAACAAATAATAAATTCAAACTGATCTCGCCAACAGAAGTGGAGAACATGATGCTGACGCAAAAGGATCTTTTTATTCTGGATGTTCGCCATGATTCTGCCTTTCGCGGTATTGCATCTGATGCGGCCGGTAATGCATTGGGCAAATTAAAAGGCGCTGTGAATATTCCTTTTGATCAGTTGCCTTCTTCACTTAATAAGATTCCGGTGAACAGGCCGGTTTTGGTAGTGTCGGATTTTGGGCCGGAAACAAATCTCGCCGCAACACTGCTTGCAAACAAAGGCTATACAAACATATATGCCGCTTTTAATGGCATGAATCAATGGATGAGCGCTTCGGCAAAAGATGTTCCGCAGAGAAAACAGTTATGGGAAAACAACAACCGTTTTTCTGTGATCACTGCGGAAGAGATGGATGCGGAACTTACCAAAACACCCAACACTTTTATTCTCGATGCAAGAACCACTGAACAATTTAATAACCAATCCAAACAAACCTGGCAAAACCGCGGCCATGTGGTGAATGCGGTTAACATCCCTGCTGCGGATCTTAATAAAAGGCTGGATGAAATAAAAGACCAGAAAAACAAAGACATCATCCTGTACACTTTTGGCAATAACCCGGAAGTATTTGATGCAGCAAAAACCTTAACCGATAATGGCTTTACCAAAGTGCACATACTTACAGGCGGTTTATGGGATATCCGCTGGAAAGCCGCGAACCTGCAGGGCCTCACACGCCTGATGAAATGGGTGATCGATGTGCCTTCGGACAATTTGTAATCATTTGCTTCAATCCAGCTATATTTGCCGCCGAAAAACAGTTGACAGGGAATAGATGACAGAAAAACTGTTCTGTTTCCCTCCTGTCATCTGTCATCTAACATCTAACAACTGAATCATGGCTTTACAAGCAGGAATTGTGGGATTACCGAATGTGGGTAAATCAACTTTATTTAATGCGGTCAGCAACAGCGCCAAAGCACAGGCGAGCAATTACCGTTTTTGTACCATTGAACCCAATGTTGGTTTAGTGGATGTGCCCGATGCAAGGCTCAATAAACTGGCTGAGTTAGTGATACCGGACCGGATTGTTCCCACGCAACTGGAGATCGTGGATATTGCCGGCCTTGTTCGCGGCGCGAGTAAGGGTGAAGGATTGGGCAATAAATTTTTAGGCAATATCCGTGAAGTGGATGCGATCATTCATGTGATCCGTTGTTTTGAAGATGAGAATGTGCTGCGCGAAGAAGGCGCCATCAATCCTATCAGCGATAAAGAGATCATTGAAACCGAATTGCAGCTGAAAGACCTGGAAAGCGTTGAAAAAAAATGGCAACGTGTTGAAAAAATGGCGCGTGTGGGAACGGATACAAAAGCAAAAGCAGAGTTTGAGGTTTTAACCAATTGCAAAAATCATTTAGAGAAAGGAAAAAATATTCACACACTTGGTTTAAGCAAAGAAGAAAAAGCGGTTGTTGCCGATCTTTTTCTATTGACAGACAAACCCGTTCTCTATGTTGCCAATGTAGATGAGGCAAGCATGCATACCGGCAATAAATTTTCAGAGGCATTAAAAGCCGCAGCAAAAGCTGAAGGCGCTGAAGTGATCGTGATGTGCAATAACATAGAAGCGCAGATCGCGGAAATGGAAGCCGAAGAAGACAAGCAGATGTTCATGGAAGAATACAACATGAAAGAACCTGCACTAAACCGTTTGATCACATCAGCTTATCAATTGCTGAACCTCGATACCTATTTCACAGCAGGCGTGCAGGAAGTTCGTGCATGGACGATACACAAAGGCTGGAAAGCGCCACAGGCCGCAAGCGTGATACATACTGATTTTGAAAAAGGGTTTATTAAAGCCGAAGTAATTGCGTACGATGATTTTGTAAAATACGGCAGCGAAGCCGCCTGCCGCGAGAACGGGCGCTTACGCATTGAAGGAAAAGAATATTTAGTACAGGATGGGGATGTAATGCATTTCCGTTTTAATGTATAAGGCTCATGGCTAAAACTTAAGTTTTGGTATATTTATTGCTCATAATAAATTCCAGAACTGCATTCAATGCAAAAGAACCTGCTGATCTTTTTTATTGCCATTCTATTGTTGCCCTCTTCTGCCGTTCATGCACAGAAAATAGATTCTGTTCTTACGCTTTATAGTGAAAAATTTCCGCAGGAAAAACTGCATCTTCATTTTGATAAGTCTGTTTACAGTAAAGGAGAGACCATCTGGTTCAAAGCTTATATCATGACTGGTTCCGAAGCATCGGGTATCAGTAAAAATTTTTATGCAGACTGGTATGATGCTTCAGGAAAACTGGTAGCGCATAATGTGTATCCTGTTTTTGGTTCGTCTGCAAAGGGGCAGTTTGATGTTCCGGAAAATTATACGTTTTCTTCCCTGCACTTACGGGCATATACGAGATGGATGCTGAATTTTGATTCTTCGTTTTTGTTTGATAAGGATATAGTGATCAATCAACCAGCACTGCAAAGAAGATCATCAATAATGCCTGTCACACAGGTTCATTTTTTTCCCGAAGGTGGCGGGATCGTAAATGGCTTATCATCAAAAATTGCTTTTTTGTCTACAGATCAAAACGGCGATCCTGTAAACATCAAAGGCGTTATTACCAACAATAAAAATGAATTCATCGATTCCTTTGCTACCGAACATGATGGCATGGGGAGTTTTACGATCGACCAAATAAACCAGGATGAAGGCTATTTCATTTCGTGGGCAGATGAATGGGGTAAAACGGGTGTGAATAATTTACCGGCTTCCAGAAAAACCGGCGTAGTAATGCAGTCTCAGCCATTAAACAATAAAATAAGGATCGGTATTGAAAGATCCGCCGATAACACAGACAATGCAAAAACCTTGTACCTGCTGGCACACATGAACCAGCAGGTATTGCATCAGTCAAAAATAAATTTAGCGAACAGGCACAATGCTGTAATTGATATTAATACTGCTGATCTTCCCACAGGTGTTTTGCAGTTAACCGTGTTCAATGCTATATGGCAACCGGTTGCAGAAAGGGTTGTTTTTGTAAACAATCATCAATATCAATTCAACACAACCATCCATACAATTACAAAAGGAACGGATAAAAGAGATAAAAATATCATTGAGATAGATGTAGAAGATGCTGCTTTTGCCAATCTTTCTGTATCTGTAACGGATGCCGGATTATCGAAAGAAAAGAATACCATCATCTCACAATTTTTACTGAGCGATGAGATCAAAGGAAAGATCACCGATCCAGCATTTTATTTTTCAAACGACGAAGACAGTACCAGGCATTTCCTCGATCTTGTTATGTTAACGCATGGCTGGAGAAGATTTAAATGGGATGAGATCGCACAGGCGAAACTGCCGGTGATCCATTACCCGGCAGACACTGATTATATTCAACTGTCGGGAAACATATCCGGCAGGGCTTTCAAAGCGGAAGAGAATGAGTTTATGACGTTGGTATTATCCGGAAAAAATTCAGGCAAGCAGATCATTCCTGTTATCATAGAAAAAAACGGGAGTTTTTCAAAAAGTGGTTTTAGTTTTTTTGATACGGTGAAAGTGTATTACAGTTTTAAACAAAAAAAATTAGCTGAGAGAACGGACATGGCCATCCGCTCGAATATTTTTTCTGCGCAAACCCCATTTTTACAAGGGTTGGCTAAACATATTGACTTCCCGTCTGATTCATCAAAATATACAAGAGAAGGATTTTTTTCAGCCGAACAAAAGCGCCAGCTTGAATTGATGAGCAAAACAACTTTAAAAAATGTAACCGTTTATTCAAACATCAAACCAAAAACAAACCTCGATATCCTTAATGATAAATATACATCAGGCGCATTTGCAGATGAGGCAAATTTTCGAGGCGATATTATAGGAAATGAGCTGGCAAAAGATTATCAGGATATTTTTAAATACCTGGAAGCGCAGGTGCCGGGTTTACGCGTAGCAGCAGCAGTTCCTAAACCAACCAATAGCCCACCTCCGCTAAGGCCGGTAGACATGGGAAAGCCTGAAAGTACTGTATATGATATCAGTTTGCGCGGACAGCGTCCTTTTATTTTCGTGAATGAAATACAGAGCGAAATAGATGAACTGGTGCACATGCCAATGTCTGAAATAGCTTATGTTAAGGTGTTTACTGAAGGCTTTGTGGGTGCCTGGCAAAACGGGCCGGGCGGTGTTATTGCTGTGTATACCAGGAAAGGAAATGAAGAACTTAGTAAACTAAGTGAACATGATAACGGGCAGGTTTTAACCGGTTACAACAAATACAAAGAATTCTATTCACCAAAATATAGCGATACAACCAAAAATTTCACGCCCGACACAAGAACTACATTATACTGGAATCCATACATTCTTACGAATTCAAAAAATCATAAGGTGCAGCTTGAATTCTTTAATAATGATATTAGCAAAAAATTAAGGGTGGTACTGGAAGGGATAAACGCCAATGGCAAACTGACAAGGGTTGAAAAAGAAATTGATTAAAAACCCTATATAGCTTTATGTGTAAACTGCGCCTCCGCGCCTTTGCGTGCATTTTTTTCACGCAAAGACGCGGAGGCGCAGTTTTGATTTGTTTCGAATTGTTAAACTGAGGCATTACTTGAACGTACAAGCTTTTAGGGTTGAAAAAATTACCGGTATATTTGTGATCATAAATTATTGCATGAAAAAAACAGCCATTCTTTTTGTACTGATCGTACTCGCAGCCGCCTGTAATAATGATAACAAGCCGTCAACTGTTGATAACAGCGGTGCGATACCTGCGCCTGCACCTATGAATTACAGTGTGGTGAAGATCTATCCGCATGATACCAGTTCGTTTACAGAAGGGTTATTTTTATTGAATAATGAATTATACGAAAGCACCGGCTTATATAAAAAAAGCTGGTTGCTGAAAACCAATGTGGAAACCGGGAAACCAACACAAAAGCTTAAACTGAACGATGCATATTTTGGTGAAGGCATCAGCGTGGTGAACAATAAAATATACCAGCTTACTTACCAGGAACACAAAGTATTTGTGTATGATATGAACTTTAAAAAACTTGACCAGGAATTTGACTGGCCATTTGAAGGCTGGGGAATGACAACCGATGGAAAATACCTGATCATCGATACCGGCGGCAGCAATATCTATTTTGTAAACCCCGAAACGTTTAAAATTGAAAGAACACTGGGTGTGATGAATAACAATGGTTATGTTGACAAGGTCAATGAACTTGAATATGCAGATGGTTACCTGTATGCCAATATCTGGCTCACCAATTATATCATCAAGATCAATCCCAAAACCGGTATTATAGAAGGGCGTGCCGATCTTACTGATATCCTTGCCAAAAATAACCAGCCGGCTGCGAATGATGAAGGCGGTGCCTGTTTGAACGGGATTGCCTACGACAGCGCAAAGAAAACATTTTTGATCACGGGCAAATTATGGCCTTCTTTATTTGAGATAAAATTTAATTAAGAACATGAAATTATATAGCCGCAGATTCGCAGATGATGAATTACCAGGTCTGCGAATCTGCGGCTAATTCTTCAACAGCAGCTTATTTTTTACCAAAGATGTAGATCACAGAACTGCATCTTTTTTTATTGCGCAGTGTTACGAGATTTGAAAGAGACCCGTTCCATACGGCGCCTATGATATTTCCGCTGCCGTTTTTATACCGCTCGCTTAACATGGATACATAAAAGCTGTCGAACCACATGGGTTTGGTGTCGATCAGGTCAAAACCTTTTTCATTACCGAGCATCTGCATACTCTTCGGCGAGAAATGATATAAATGTCTCGGCACATCATACGCAGCCCAGTTTCCGCCATATACTTTTGCATCATAACTTGTATAATTCGGAACGGCGATCAGTAAGCGGCCGCCGGTTTTCAATATTTTTTGAAACTGTGCGAAATATCCGTGCAGGCCGTGCACATGTTCCAGAACATGCCACATTGTAATTGCATCAAAACTTTCGTCTTCCAAATCAAATAAATTATCAGGGGGCTGCAATGCAAGGCCGTATTTGAAAGATGCATTTTGCCTGGCAGTATCATCAGGTTCCAATGCTGTTACCTGCCATCCTGCTTCCTGCATGGTGTTTGAAAACGCGCCGGTACCGGCGCCAACATCTAACAATGCGCCTGTTTTTTTACCGGTAAGTTGTTCAACCAGTTTTCGTTTGGATCGCAGTGTATGATTCCGGACGATATGATACAATCGGTTGATCAACCCTTTTGATGTATCGGAATGCGATACATAATCAGCCGACTGGTAATAAGGCCCGATGGATGCGGCATCAGGCACACGTTGTGTAAAACGGAGTGCGCAATCATCGCAATGCCATATCTCAAAAATTTCACCGGATACGGTATGGTCTTTTGCAGATAAAGCAGGAAAAATAGAGGCAGAACCACATGCCGGGCAATTCGTATAAATGATCAGTTCAGCCATAGTTATCAATAGGTCAACAAATATCCATTCAACTATTACATATAATAATACAATAATGCGCCGATGCCCAGCATTACCAATACAATGGCATAGATCCACCACTGATCGGGTTTACCTGTATCCTCCGTTTCTTCTGAAACCGTCATCATCACTGCATTTCCCGGATCTACAGGCGGCAACAATTCCGTTATTTCGTTGGCTGTACTGAACAGGATGGTACCATCTTCTTCCCTGCTGAGCGTTCCCGCTCCTTTTAAAACAACCAGTTTATTTTCCTGCAGGTCATTACGGAACCGGTAAGAAAAATCGTGAAACTGTTTGATCGCTGCCAGTTCGTCCGTGCCCATTTCATTTGATAAAAAATCAAAGAATAGTTTTTCCGACACGGGAACATTTCCTTCACTGAAACTGATAACGGGTTTTGGCGGATATAACAATCCTGATGCTTCATCAAAATGCGCCGGTTCATTCTGTATAATAAAACTGCCAAGCTGCGGAATGCAGAGATGTTTGTGCAGCACCAGGTATTTATAGAGATGTTGATCCATTCAGTTCATTTACCTGAACGAATATACAATTCCTCCGAGAACATTAAAGCCCAGCACACTGTATTGGTTCCAGCGTTGATAAGTCGTGTTCAGCAGGTTATTCATCTGCAGCCATAGATTCAGCCTTGGCAACACAGTAAATTCAGCGCCCAGGTTCAGGTCTGCTGCAGCGGCTGATTTGTGCGCCTGTAATGCTGCATCGCGGTATGGCGCACCGTCCCATAAAAATACATCGGCTTTTACCTGTACATCTTTTACCAGTTTCCATTTAAGTGAAGCGTTGGCTTCTACCGGCAACAATCCCCATGCTTTTTGATTTACTGCCAATGAATTGTATTGTGTAAAAGTAGCTCCGGCAGTAAAGGAGATCTTTTCCTGTTCCGTATAACCAACTTCGCCATGTAAACGCAATGCTTTTAATTCGGGTTCGTACACAACATTGAATGATTTACCATCGCCGGCACTATTCAGGAACAACGGTTGGTTATTGATCGACAAAAGCGATGCTTTTATTTCATACGTAAAATGATCGCCCTGTGTTCCTTTCACTCCTGCATATTGTTCGTTGATCTTTGTATTCAGCAAACTGTCGGGAAAGCTGATCCATGGGTTAAAGCCTGCCAGTGAACGGTATGTATTCTTCTGAAAATAACCTGTCCACCCTGCTTCCAGCGATAAATTGATATCAGTGATCTTTGCTTCGGCAGTGATATTGGGGAGGATGGAAAACTGTTTGTTATCCCATGATGGCTGTATCCCCGCATTGATCTTCACATTAGGCGTTTTGAAAACAACAGAGGGGTCGAGATAATATAGATTGTTCTTTACTTCCAGCGGATTTGGGATCAATGGAAAATAACTGGTCGACATATCAGCTGTTAAACCCAGGTCAAAAGAATAAATTTTTCCAAATGCTTTATTAAGCGGCGCTTTGATCATGATACCGTTTTCATGTGCTTCATGGTTATCAAAAAAACGATACGCACTTACCTGTGGATGATACGTAATGCCGAATTCAGTGGCCGTTTTATTACGCATGCCCGCTTCAATTCCTACCGTACTGAATTGCTGCAACAGCTGTTCTTTCGAATAAGAAAGTGTTGTTGGCTGATAGCCATATAAATACTGTGTTGAACTTTGATAATAGGGATGTGTGATCCATTCCTGGTCGTTCTTTGTATTAAACACAGATAATACATCAACACCCCATTTAGCGGCCTGCTGTGCCGGAAGATGCCCTGTGGCCGTTAAAAAATTTCCGCGGATATTGGTGATGGATGTTTTGCCATCACCAAAAGAAAGCGCCGCTTCACCAAAATAACTGCTGAAATTTCCTGCACCAAGTTTTATGTATTGGTCATTCTCCCACAAATAGGCAGAATCTATTGCCAGCCCCAAAGGTTTGAGTGCAGCGGGCTGATACGAAAAGAAAAGATTCTGTGAAGGTACAGCATACACAACAGGGATCTTTGACGAATCGATCACCGGTGTTGCCGCAGTAAAATTTACTTTGGCAGCATTTTTTAAAAACGGTTTAAAGGCAGATGTAATGGTAACCATTTTGGGTGCAGACGTATCGCCCGTACTTTCTTTCGATAGTTTAGAAGAGAATGCGTCGGGCACAACATGTTGTACCGGTGGTTTGGCAACCGCTTTTTTCTTTTTCTGCGCCTGCAATGAACCAACGGCAAAAACTGCTATTACTGCAATGAGTATTATTCTTGGTAAGTAATTCATGTATTGATCTGCTTTACTGTTGTTCAACTTTATTGGCTTTATTTTTTTCTTCGAGAACCATGTTCAGTTTCTGTTGCGCCTCTGCTTTTATATCGGCTATCGTAGCATTCTCTACAATACTTTTAAAAGTGGCTTCTGCATTGAACCAGTCTTTTTCTTTTACATATACATCGCCCAGCAACACATAGCTTTTGGTTACCCATAACTCATAGGAACCCATTTTTTTGATCACTTCAAAAGCTGCTTTTTCTGCTTCGGGTAATTTATTCTGCTGCAGTAATATCTCTGCTATATGGTATTGCGATTCAGCCGCATCTTCCGATTTTCCGGCGGCAATTACCTGTTTATATGAAACGACCGCCGCATCCAGCTCATTATTCAATTGATGATTTTTGGCTACTACCAAACTGGCCATCATCCTGTCGTCCGTGGCAATTCCTTTTTCCTGCAAAAGATCTTCTGCGTTGGTGGCAGCTTCCTTCCACTGCTGCGCTTTGAACTGGCAGCGAAGCAGGCCACGCATGGCTTCCAGCCTGTTCTCCTGCTGGGTGGAAATCGTTTTTAACTGCGCAAAATATTTTTGTGCACTGGTATAATCTTTCAGGTCGAAATAATAGATCCGTGCCGTTTGCAAAGTGCTGCGCTCGGCATATTTGTTTGGCGACTGATCTGCCACTGCTTTATAAAAAGGCAATGCTTCGGTGTTTGCTTTGTTATTGGCATTGATCTCCGCTAAAAAATAATTGGCCTCAATTTCATACCTGCCTGTTGGAAATTTGGTAAGATAATTAGCGAAGCCTGTTTTGGCGCCGCTCATGTCTTTTGCTTCATAACGCAACATATAAGAACGGAACGTTAATGAATCTTCTTCCGTATTGGTAATAGGCTTGCCGTTCGCTTTCATGAAATCAACAAACTCGCCCGGCTTCTGGTTCTCAACAAAAATGTTACGGATATAATCGATCGCATCATTGCTTTCCTGTGTGTTTGGATAAGAGGTTACTAATTTTTTAAAGCTGTTGAGCGATTCATCGTTTTTATTCAGGTTGAAATAAGCCACACCCAATTTTAAATAAGCCTGCGGCCCCATGGATGCCGCTTTTTTATTGTTGATCACTTTCTGCAATGGCGCAACAGCCGCCTGGAAATTTTCATCCGCGAGGTAAGTATTGGCGATCTCGAGATTTGCATCGGGAATCAATGAAGAAGATGGAAATTGTTTCTCCAATGATTGCAGTAAACTGATCTTTTCGGCATTTTTATTCATTGCTCCTGCAATGATCCCCTGCTGGTACAAAGCATAATCCGCAGACGGCAAATGCAGGCTGGTAACGGTTTCGTACATTTTCAGCGCCTGCCTGAATTCTTTATTCATAAAATAACAGTCTGCCGAACGGACAAACGCATCCTGTTCAATGGCAGTTGAAGTGAGAGACACGGAACGCGTGATCTGTTCAAAATATTCTTTAGCGGATGCATAGTTTTCCGTTTTCAAATAACCATAGGCAAGGCTGTAGCGGGCATTGGTGATATTGACTTCTCCGTTGGTCACAGGATTTTTCAGGTAATTCAAAAAGTAGTTGATCGATCCTTCATTGTCATCATTACGGTATGCGATCTCTCCTTTCCAGAAATAAGCCAATGGCAGCTGTGCCGTATTATATGGCGCTTTCAACAGTTTCGATAACAACGAATCCGCCTGTTCTATCTGCTGGTCGTTGATCAATTCCACAGAGCTTCCGTATAACAAACGCGGGTACAGTTTTACCACATTATCACTCTTTACGCCCAGGCTCTCATACAAACGCAAAGCTTCTTTGTAATTGCTTGTATTGGCCAATGTGTTAACCAGCAATTCTTTTGCTTCCTGCAGATACGTTGATTTGGGATACGTGCTGATAAACGACTGAAAAGTTTTTAAAGCAGGATCCATATAACCCAGCTCATAAGAAAGCTTTGCATAGTTAAAAGAAGAAACTTCTTTCTGCACCGCATTGCTGCTGTTAGACGCGCAGAACTGGAAAGCCGTACGGGCATTGGCTTTGTCGTTTGTTTTTAAATACGCATCCGCCAGCAGGTACATGCTGTTCTGCGCCAGCGAATCCTGTGCACCGCCCAATTGTTTAAAACCTTCGATCGATCTGTTCCAGTTCTTTGCCTCATAATAACAAAAAGAAAGTTCATACAGATCCTCCCTTCTTACTTTGTCTTTGCCATTCACAAATTCTTCCAGGTAAGGCAACGCCTTGGCGAATTCTTTTTTCTCGAACCAGATATGCCCAACCAATTGTTTTAACTGGAGATCGTAAAACTGTCCGCCTTTTTTTATAGCTGCCTGCCCCGATTCCAGTGCCTTCTCCCTGTCGCCGCTGAAATAATATATTTCAGCTTCATAAAAAGGAAGTACGCTTTGGTATTCGGCCGATGTTTCAGCGATCTTAAAGCTCGCTAAGGCTTCGGGGTATTTTTTTTCATTAAAAGAAATAAAACCATAATAATAATTCGCATCAACATAATTCGGATCCTTTGGCAGCTGGCGGATGGCATCGAATAAAGGTTTGGCCTTATCAAACTGCTGCATCACAAAATACCCGTAAGCCTCATGAAATTTCATATCCGCTATTTCGCGGTTGCTGAGATTGGCAATACCGGTGGCGAGATAATATTTCTGTGCATCGGCAAAATCTTTTTTACGGAAATAATATTCGCCCAAATGAAAACTCACCATCTGTGTTCTGGCAGGGTTATTTTCGAGGTCGATAAAATCCTGCGCCATCGCAACGGCCGTTTCATCATTCAGCTGCAGGCCGCAGATGATATAATAATATTTACTTTCTACCTGAACTATCCCGGGCGTATTGCTTTTGTCTATACCATTGCTATATAATTTTTTAAATGCAGGATATGCCAGGCTGAACTGCTCACGCTGGTACATATCTTTTGCATTCTTAAATTCTGCATCCGGATCAAGGTTGTTCTGCGTAAGTTGTGCAGAGAGTTGCCAGCTGATCATACAACCGGATACAAGCAGGAATATGGGAACAAATTTCTTCATAGAGCAAGGCTGTTTAAAAATGTTTATACAACGCATCTGCCGGGCAGACAGCTGCATTGCATGAGATTGCCGGCCATGTGGCCAGCAATTTTTGTTTTCATTAAAAGTTTGGCTAAAATCTTTTCAGAGATATATTCGTGTAACAAAGATTTCGGTTTGTTTCTTAATGAAAAGCGAAAACTCTTTTAAAGGTCGTTCTGAGCAAACATCATTCCATCATTTGTGGAAAAACAGACAGGCAGCGTAAGTTTGTCAACAAATTGAGATAACCCATGTACGAACACCTCACCACCGTAAGAGTAAGATATGCAGAAACCGATCAGATGGATATCGTGTATTACGGTAACTATGCACAATACTTTGAAGTTGGCCGTACAGAATGTATCCGCGACCTCGGTTTTACCTACAAAAAAATGGAAGAGATGGGTGTGCGGATGCCAGTGGTATCAATGGAAGTAAGGTTTTTCCGGCCCGCGCATTATGACGACCTGATCACGATTAAAACCATTATAAAAGAATTGCCGCAGGCGCACGAGATAGCGTTTTATAATGAAGTATATAATGAAAGAAAAAAACTACTCACCGCAGGGAAAGTAGTTTTATTTTTTATCGATATCCACACCGGCAAACGGGTAGATATGCCGGATGAGCTTCGCGAAACATTAACACCTTTTTTCACAGATCAGGCCCTGTGATGATCAGCGCGCCAGTTTTTAATGGCTGCTTTGATGTCTTTGGCTTTTAGGTTTTCATTAACGGCTTTCTCAACCAACGCAACAAATTCTTCATTATGTGCAAAACGTAGCGCGATCGTTTGCGACATAGTAACGCTGCCGGGCAATGGTTTCCCCGTTAGAATAAAATAACGGAGGTTTTCTTCTGCGCGGATGGCCCTGTCCTGAACCTTTACCGCAAAAGCCCTCGCATACCAGGCGATCAATACAAATATTACCGCTACTACAATAAGCAAGGAAGCTGAATACAGGTTTTCTTTTGAAGAAGTGGCCAGGTTAATGATGGCGCCGATCAGTAAAGCGATGATCAGTAAAAAAGTGAGTCCGTGAAAGCCGGCTACCAGGCGCGTATGGTTTTTAAAATTCTGTTCTTTCATTTTGAAAAGTTTTGGTTGGTTTGAAGTTAGGTGGTTATAATGATAATGATTAGAGACAGTTTTACAAATTTGCCGCGCTCTTAAAAGTTGTTGCGCTATTTAGAACTTGCCGCAGCCTTCAGGCTGTGGCAAGACTTGAAGGCTGCGGCAAAGAAATATCATTTCAACTCATCCAGCACAGCATACATCTTCTTCACTATCTCCGCTGCCGATCCGTCATAATTATTAATGATCATGGCAACGGTATAACCTGTCCCGTCTTTTGCAGTGTGATATCCTGCAAAACTTTTGGCGCCACCGATTGTTCCGCTTTTTAATTTCATTTGATTAAATTCCGGCAAAGCCCTGTAATAATAATTGAACCAGGGGCGTGTGTATGCATATTCCAACACGTACACCAGTGCGTCTGCGGTTACACGGTTTTGCGGCGAAAGTCCACTGCCATCAATAATATGGAGCGATGAAGGTTCTATTCCGTGTTCTTTCCAGAATTGTTTTACCAGCTCCACTCCTTTTGCGGTTGAGCCTGAACCTGTTTTTTCGTAAGCAATGGTTTTGATCAATGCTTCGCCATACAGGTTAATGCTTTTTTTCATGAACCAGTAAATGATACTGTCAAGCGGCGGTGAACTGATGGTTTTGATCGTTTGGAATACAGGTATCTCTTTTTCAGTTGAAACAGAAAAGCTTCGCGGCATATAATTACCTGAATCGAGTTTGTTTTTTAAGGTAGCCATGAACTGCAATGATGGATCCGGAAAAGAACCCGATATCACAAACGCTTTTTCATCAACAGGGATCGTGCCGCGAACAATACCGTTTTTAGCAAATGGTGGTAAATAGATATAACTATTGTCGCCCGTGCTTTTTGCCGCTGAAACCACTTCGCTCTCCAGTTGTACATCAAACAACTTCGGTTTTGTTTCAACAATGGAAACCTTATCGCCAATAGTGTTTCCTGATCGTAATAAAAGATCATATTGATTCTCGTGCCAATTCAATCCTGAAACACCGGCGCCATAATAATTTCCAATATCTTCCCAGATCCAGCCACCCGGAATAGATGACTTTTCCCATTTACCATCATAACCAATCAGCGAGCCATCAATTTTAGTAATGCCTGATTGTTTAACAGCATCCAGCATTTCATCCATCACTTTGTTTTCTCTGGTGCTTTCATATCGCCAGCTGCCGAGTGTTGGGTCGCCGCTTCCTGTTACACAAAGGTTTCCTTTCAATGTTCCGTTGCTGATCGTACCATTATATCCCAGCACGGTTTGATAACGGTATGCCGGCCCCAATAATTCCATCGCCGCAGCACTGGTAATGGTTTTCTGGCAGCTTGCCGGTGCCAGGCCGGTTTGTGCATTTACTTCAAATACTTTTTCGCCGGTGGATGTTTTTACCACGCTTAATCCGAGTATGGCGTGTTTCATCTGTACATCCGACTGCAATATTTCAACAGCTTTCGCCAACCGCTCACGAACATTTTGTGCAGATGCAACAGATGCATAAACCAATAAACAAATAAACCAATACTTTCTTTTCATAATTGCCCTTTACCTTGCATTAAAATTAAGCGGACGCAAGCTATGGAAAAAGTTTTTGCTTCAATCATTACTATCGGGGATGAATTGCTGATCGGACAGGTGATCGATACCAACAGTGCATGGATGGCGCAGGAGTTAAATAAGATCGGCATCATACTCAAACACCGCATTGCTGTTGGCGATGTATGGAATGATATCTGGCAGGCGCTGGATGAAGAAAGCAAACATGTATCATTGATATTGATCACCGGTGGGCTCGGCCCCACTGCCGACGATATCACCAAACCTTTGCTCTGCGAATATTTTGGCGGCAGGATGGTCATACATCAGCCAACGCTCGACCACGTTACACATATTTTTGAAAAACTAAACCGCCCGATGATCGACCGGAATGCAAAACAGGCCGAAGTACCTGATAACTGCACTGTCCTGAAAAATGAACGCGGTACCGCGCCCGGTATGTTGTTTAAAAAAGACGGCAAAATATTTATTTCATTACCCGGCGTACCACATGAAATGAAATGGCTGATGAGTAACCAGGTGATCCCGATGATCCCTGAATTTTTTAAAACCGGTTTTATAGAACACCGGACATTGTTAACCGCAGGCATTGGCGAGTCATTTTTAGCAGAGATGATAAAAGATGTAGAAGAGGCATTGCCGCCACAGATCAAACTTGCTTACCTGCCTAATTCCGGCATGGTAAGGTTACGGCTCACCGCTTTTGGATTTGATAAGGATGAACTGCAGAAAGAGATCGATATACATTTTCAATTACTGAAACAAACAGTAAAAGAATTTTTAGTAACCGATGAAGACATTCCCATGGAACTTGTTGTCGGAAACCTGTTAAAACAGAAAGGGAAATCGATGGCCACTGCTGAGAGTTGCACGGGTGGATATATTGCACATCTCATGACGAGCCACGCCGGTTCATCAGCTTATTTTACCGGAAGCATTGTGAGTTATGATAATAAAATAAAAAAAATGCTGCTGCATGTAACGGAAGAAACCATCCAATCAGTTGGCGTGGTGAGTGAGACTGTTGTGAAACAAATGGCCACATCGGTGCTGGATATTATGCAGACAGATTATTCCATCGCAGTTAGCGGCATCATGGGGCCGGGCGGTGCAACTGCAGAAAAGCCGGTGGGTATGGTTTGGATAGCGGTTGCCAATAAGGAAAAAACCGTTGCCAAACTATTCAATTTCCGGTATACGAGGCAAAGAAACATTGAGTTAACGGCTACCAATGCACTAAACCTTTTGCGTATCTTTATTATGGAAAACAGCTAACAGCTGTTCGTTTTAACAGGGCAAACAATACATTTGCAAATTAGTCGACTGGTTTATTTGTTTATCGGTTTATTGGTATGGCAGACTTCTCCAATAAATCCTACTGATAAACCACTAAACCGATAAACAAATAAACAACTACGATAGTATGGCAATTGCTGAACTGGTGATGCCCAAACTGGGCGAAAGTATAATGGAGGCAACGATCCTCAAATGGCACAAGCAGGTAGGCGATCTTGTGAAACAGGATGAAACGGTATTGGATATCGCCACAGATAAAGTTGACAGTGAAGTCCCTTCAACTGCGGCGGGCGTTATCACAGAAATATTATTCAATGTGGATGATGTAGTACCGATCGGTACGGTGATCGCACGCATCAACACCGATGCAAATAATGCTGCAGCAGATCAACCGCAGCAAACGGCTGTTCATGAATCACCGGCGCCTGCTGAAACTGAACCGGCAATTACAGAAGCTGCGCCTGAAAACAAACCCGCTGCCGAACACGGGCAACCCACTTTAATAGCAGAAGAATATTATTCCAATCTTGAAGTTCCTTTTGTACCCGAACCGGTTGCGCAACCCGCTGAGTTGCCCGCAAAGCCCGCTGCTAACCGTTTCTATTCACCCCTCGTTTTGAACATCGCCAACAGTGAAGGTATTTCTTTGAGTGAATTGGAAAGGATCCCGGGCACAGGCAATGATGGCCGCGTTTCTAAAAAAGATATTTTACAATATGTAGCCGATAAAAAAGCGGGTACTGTTCCATCCTATACGCCGCAACCTGTTTTTGAAAAACCAAATACACAGGTTACCATCAGCGCACCTGTTGACCTGAAACCTGCTCCATCGGGTATCATTACGGAAAGCTATATACCTGCTTCATACTCCGGCAAATTATCCGATCCTTCAGGCGTTGTTTTATCTGGAGTTACGGAAATTGTTGAGATGGACAGGATGCGCAAACTGATCGCCAAACATATGGTGAACAGTGTGCAGACAAGCCCGCACGTAACCAGTTTTGCCGAGGCCGATGTTACGCATATGGTTCAATGGCGCCAGAAAGTAAAAGATGAATTTGAAAGAAGGGAAGGAACCAAACTCACGTTCACTCCTATGTTCATTGAATGTATCGTGAATGTGATGAACCGTTTCCCGTTGATCAACTGTTCACTGGATGGCGATAATATCATTATCAAAAAAGATATCAATATCGGCATGGCCACTGCTTTGCCCACGGGTAACCTGATCGTTCCTGTTATCAAAGGCGCCGACCAATTAAATATTGTTGGATTAAGCAAAGCAGTGAATACACTCGCAGATGCCGCACGTAACAACAAATTAAAACCCGAAGACACACAGGGCGGCACATTTACTTTAACCAATGTTGGCACGTTTGGCAGTTTGATGGGAACACCCATCATTAACCAGCCACAGGTTGCGATCCTGGCCGTTGGTGCAATAAAAAAGCGCGCCGTGGTACTCGAAACAAAAGAGGGCGATACGATCGGCATACGCCACATGATGTATCTCTCGCTCAGTTACGATCATCGGATCGTAGATGGCAGCATTGGCGCAGGTTTCCTCTCAGAAGTAGCCAAAGAATTCGAGAAATGGGATCTGAATAAACAGTGGTTCCACTATCTATAATTTTTGCGCCTTATAAGCTTTGCGCCTTTGCGTGAAAAAAATCACGCAAAGGCACAAAGAAGCAAAGCAATATAACTACTGCGTTTCTTTAATCTCATCATTCGCATTCACGATCACCTTATCCCCTGCCTGCAGCAAACCATACACTTCCACTTTTGTGGTTGATTCATTTCCGGTACTGACATCCACTTTTTTTATTTTACCATCATTCATCACCAATACATATTTTCTTTCAGTCGACGTAACCACTGCAGATCTTGGAACGGATAATGCTTCATGATTGCCGGTCGACTGAAACACCACTTCTGCAAACATACCCGGAGATAATAACCCATCGCTGTTCATCACATCGATCTCCATTCTTTCAGAACGCAGCTGCGAATTGATGTTCATCGATTTGCGGCTGATATGGCCGGTCATTTTTTTTCCGGGAAAAGCGCTTGTATAAAATGACACCGTATCCTGGTTCCTGATCGCTGCCGCTGTTCCTTCCGGAATATCTACCTGTAGCCGCAAATGCTTTACCTGCTTTAGTTCCAGCATGGGTTTGTCTTTTGTTACCGCACTCACCAATGCACCTGGATGCACATTGCGTTCCGTGATCACACCATCAAACGGTGCGCGGATCTGCAAATAATCCATCATCGATTGCTGCATCTGCCAGTTTGCTTTTTCTGCATTGGATAAAGCGCTGTCTGCATCTAATTTTGTTTTGGCTGTTGAAATATCAAAAGGAGAAATGGCGCCCGGTGTTTTGGATGCTTCTACCAGTCTTTGAAAATGTTCTTTGTCTAATGAGAGATCAGCTTTTGCGCGCGTAAATCTTTCTCTTGCCTGCAATGATGCCTGTTCCAGCTCAGGCGCTTCGAGTGTCATCAGCAAACTTCCCTGCGATACTTTGGTGCCGATATCAACCAATACATTTTTTACATACCCGTTTACTTTCGGAAAAATACTCACTTCTTCAAATGCCGCCATTTGTGCAGGTAATTTGATGATGGTACTTACACCCGCTTTTTCTACAACAGCCAGTTCATATTTTGGAGCGGCTGCTTTTGTATCCGATTTTTTTTCTTCCGGTTTGTTTGATGAACAGGAACCGAGAGCAAAAACAATAGTGATCAAAACGATAAAATATTTCATATAAATGATTTAGTTAATTAAATCTTCCGGTAATAATGAAACTGATTGAAAAGATTTTTTCTGCTGCACCCATCCATACACCAATGGTACAATGAACAATGCCGCAAAAGTTGATGCGATCAAGCCGCCGATCACTGCGCGTCCCAATGGCGCCGATTGATCGCCCGCTTCGCCCATACCAATGGCCATGGGCACCATTCCTGCGATCATCGCAAGGCTCGTCATCAATATCGGCCGTAAACGAACACTCGCCGCAACCGTAGCCGCTTTGAACGGGTCTTTGTATTCGATGCGTAATGTTTCTGCATTCGTTACGATCAATATCGCATTGGCAACAGATACACCGGTACTCATGATCACACCCATATAAGATTGCAGATTCAATGTGGCGCCGGTTGCCAATAATAACAGCATCGCACCTAACAGCACGGCAGGTACCGTTGACAACACTGATATGGCTACGCCAACCGATTGATAATTTGCAGCGAGCAATAACAGTATCACCACGATCGCAGCCAATAATCCTGTTTGTAATGAACCCAATGTTTCGATCAGCAAGGAAGACATCCCTTTGATCTCCGTAACCAATCCTGTTGGTGGTGTGCCCACATCTTTGATCGCTTTTGCTACTGCGTCCGTTGCGGAGCCCAGGTCATTCTTATAAATATTTGCACTGATGGTTACATAACGCCGGGGCCCGCTCCTGTCGTATTCTCCGGGCAATGTATCAATTGATAGCGTTGCTACATCGGATAACATCGGCCGCACCTGCCCTTTAACCAATGGTGTTGCCTGTAATTCTTCCACCGAATTCATCATGTATTCCGGTACCTGTACCTGTGTTTGATAAGTGTACGATGTTTTATTATCCAGCCAGAAATTCTTACTGGTATAACGGCTCGATGAAGTGGTTGCTGTGATGCTTCTGGAAATATTCTCCAGTGAAAGGCCCATCAATGAAAGCTTCTGCCTGTCCACATTGATATTGATCGTTGGGAAATGCAATGGCTGCGCGATCTGTACATCACGCAAAAAAGAAATACCCTGCATTTTGTTTAACAACTGTGCAGAATAATTTTTGATATCCGTGATATTCTTGCCGGCAACCCTTACTTCGATCGGTGTGGAAGCGCCCTGCGCCATGATCTTTTCCGTAAGCTCGATCGGCTCAAATGAAATGCGGAGGCCGGGATATTTTGCTGCAATATTTTTGCGAAGCATTTCTTTCAGATCCTCCGTTCTTATTTTATATTCTTTGTCAAGGTTTACCTGTATCAGCGATTCATGTGTACCGCTGTTAAAAATATACAGGTTACTTGTTCCGAAATTACTTGGAACCAGTCCAACATAGGCTGAAGTAATTTCCACCTGATGATTCACCGTTGAATCGATGATCGCCAATATTCCCTGCGTGGCCCTTTCCGTAATTTCCAAACGTGTTCCATCCGGTTCGCGGATCCGCAACTGGATCTGGCCATTATTATTTTTTGGCAACAGGTCTTTTCCGATGATCATGAAACATGCGCCGGCAGCGGCTGTTACAACAACGAGGTAAAGAATCACGATCCATTTTCTTTGCGGCATCCATCTTTCAAGCAAGGAAGCGAGACTCAGTTTTAATCTTTGAAAGAACCCATTTTCATTACCATGTTTTTTATCTTCTGTATTATGCCGGTCGATCTCTTTTATTTCTTTATCATCCAATGCCAACCCGGCATGAGCATGAAACTGGTTATGATGGTATTGAAATTTTTCTACTTTCAATAACCTGTTTGCAATAACCGGCACCAATGTTTGCGCCGCAATAAATGAAACGATCATCGCAAATGCAATAGACAACGACAAAGGCAGGAACATCGCTTTCGGCACACCGCTCATTACAAAAGCCGGTGCGAATACAGCGAGAATACACAGCAATATCAGCAACAAGGGAAAAGATATTTCTGAACACGCATCCAATATTGCCTGCTTCTTTGGCTTGCCCATTTCTAAATGCTGGTGAATATTTTCAATCGTTACCGTAGCCTGGTCAACCAATACGCCGATGGCCAATGCAAGCCCGCTCAGCGTCATGATATTGATCGTTTGCCCGGCTAATTTTAAAAACAATACCGCACTCAATACCGCCACAGGTATCGTTACGATCACTACCACGCTGCTTCGCCAGTCGCGCAGGAATAGCAATACCATCAATCCCGTTAAGATCGCACCGAGTATGCCTTCTGTCATTAAACTTTTGGCTGAGTTCATCACAAAAATACTTTGATCGAATTCATAACTGATCCTTACATCATCAGGCAACAGCGATTGCATTTCAGGAAGTTTTGTACGGAGATTTTGTACAACATCCCAGGTTGAGGCGTCTGCTGTTTTTACAACGGGGATATACACAGAACGTTTTCCGTTCACCAATGCATAATCTACCGTGATGTCTGATGCATCGGCAACTTTTGCCACATCGCTTACAAACACAGAACCTGTTCCGTTACTCTTTATCGGGATCTGTGCGAATTCCTGAATTTTATCTTCCATTGAATTGATAGAGGTAACGAACATGGTATTATCTACACGGATATTTCCCGATGGCGTGATCGTATTGTTTCTTGCGATCGCATCCACCACTTCATCTGAACTGATATTGAATGCACGCAGCTTTGCAGGGTCAACATTTACCACTACTGTTCTGGAATTGGATCCGAATGCCGGTGCTGCCGATAATCCCGGAACCGTTGCAAACAAAGGCCTGACACGCGTTAACGCGAGATCGAACATTTCCTGCAACGATTTTGTTTTACTGCTGAATACCAACTCGCCTACCGGCAATGAGGATGCATCAAAACGTATCACGGTTGGCGGCAGGGATCCCGGCGGAAAAAATCCAAGCATGCGGTTGCTTTGTAAAGCAACCTGCGCAGTGGCTTCGGCCATATCTGTATTTTCATAAAAACTCAGTTTCACAAATGTGAGGCCCTGTATGTTTTTACTCTCGATGTTTTTTATTCCGTTCACATACAGGAACTGATCCTGCATCCTTGTACTGAAAATCCCTTCCATCTGTTGCGCACTCATACCGCCATATTGTTCTATCACATAGATAGTGGGTGCATTGAGTTTGGGAAAGATATCTATCGGTATCGTCCGGATGGCCATCACGGAAAACAATAACAGCCCCGTAAAAATTACCAATATGGTAATCGGCCTTTTTAATGCTGCACGTACCATAATTATTTAATTGTTTGAATGAATTGAGTAAGGTTTCCTGTTGATGCAGCTTTATCTAATTGCGCGAGATACCAGTCGTTCAGCGTTTCTATATAGTCTGTCTGCGAACGGTACAACACAAAGGATGCATTCGTAAGATCGATCAGTGAAATGATCCCTGCTTTATACTGTGCCAGTTTCTGCTTGTACGTATCCGTTGCAGAACCAAGCTGGATGGGCAGTTCGGCAAGATTGGCCTGTGTAGCCTGCAAAGCAGCATCTGCACGAAGCGATGCGGAATAAAGCGACTGCTTCTCCTGCTGCAAAGCAAATTCACTCGCCTGTGTATCGAAATGATTGATATCGAGTTTGTCTTTACGATATAGCCCATTGAACAGGTTATATGTAATACCAATGCCGATTGCATAATTAAATCTTTGATAACCCAACCCGGTTGCCAATGATTTGTAATCATCATTATACTGAATGTTCGACCCTCTCGCCCATGTGCCTGCTGCGAGTATCACTTTTGGCAGGTAACTTTTTTTGATGAGTATTTCATTAGCCAATAAAATATCTTTTCTTTTTGCATAGTAATCGATCAATGGGTTATTGGCCGTATCAAAAGCAAAATTCAGGGGTAATGGTTTCTGCATTAAAAAATTTCCGGCCAGGCTATCGATCAATAATTGTTGAGAGGGAATACCAGTCAGGTAACTCAGTTGTTCTTTCAACTGGCTGAGGCTTCCCGCAGTTTGATTGTAAGTGATCCGCGCTTTCGATAATTCAGCTTTGGCAAGCGATGAATCTGATCCCGGTTTCAAGCCGCTTATGGTAAGCGCTTTGATGATCGTAAAAATGCTGTCGTACCGTTTTACATTCTGTTGATCAGTTGCGAGCCTGTATTGTGTTTTGAGCATATTGAAATAATACCTCGCCACTTCTAATTCAGCCGCGTATCGTTCTCTTTCAAGATCCGCCTGCTGCAGGCCTACATTGGCTTGCGCCGTTTGCAACTTCGCATCATTCAAACCAAAATTGGCCAGTTCATATTCTCCATATAACGCAGCCAGGTTACTGCTGTTAGGTTGAAGGTCACTGGCTGCACGCACGCCACCTGATGTAGACGCTGTTGGAATAAAATTAAAATAGCTCCCCGCTATTGAGTTAACGGAAGCGATACTGAGCTGTTCACTCGCTCTCACCTGCGGCAAAAAAGAATGCCGCGTATCTGTTACGGATGCTTTTGCACTGTTTACCTGCGCCTGTTTTTGTTTTAATACCGGCAGATAATTCTTTGAAGCATCTACTAAATTTTGTAAACTATACTGTTGCGCCAAAATGGAAAATATTGGCATGAGTACACCGATACCCACAAACAGCATATGCTTTCTTCGCTGGAAAGTAGCCATACAATAAAAAATTAAAATGGAAAATGTTGGTAAAAAGAAAACTACGCAACTACAGGCGGGCCTCGGAGAGTTGCTGTATAGATAAGGCGCGTGGATTGGTAATGATTGATATAATCTCCCAAAACCAGCGGTTCAAAATACAATGGCGCCAATACTTTACTGGTTGTGATCTCACAAGCCATATTAGACGGCCAGAATTTTTTATTGAACCTGAACTTTAATTTCTTTTTTGCCTCGTTCGTTATCTTCTTAACTGAAGTAACTTCTTTGTGTACGGTTGTTTTACCAAAAGTTGTAGGAAAGATCTCTGTATAACCACCGGGTTCCAGGTAGCAATGGCTTGTATCAAAATAGAAAAACAGTTGAATACAGAAAAACAAAGTATACACCAGCAATAAGGGCAACCTTATCAGCCAATGTGAAACATTATGTCTTTTGATGGTCACTTGATATACCTGCTTTTCGTAAAATTAGTTGTATTCAGGCAAATAAACGCGAAATAAACATTTGACAGTAGGATCTCAGTTTGAAAATTCCCACAACTCAAAACTGCGCCTCCGCGCCTTCGCGTGCATTTTTTCACGCAAAGGCGCAGAGGCGCGGTAATAAAACCATGCTAAACTATCAAACCGAGACTGCTCAACCGATACCGTTCGATATTTGACGGTTTTTCACATAGTGTTAGTAAACAAAAGCATTGATGCAGGCATCTCATAAGTAAATTCAGATAACCAAACAGGCCTGTATGAAAACCTTATCACAAACATGGTTCGCGGATGGGTACATTGATTTTGAGTTGAAGAAATATACACTTCTCGCCTATTTACAGGAGATCGGCAAACATTTCTGCGAAAAGAAACTATACCCGCCACTCGCCGACCTCATCTTTCACTATAACAACCTGGTGGCTTTTAAAGAGAACAAAAAGTACCTGCAGGAACAGTTCCCGAAAAAATTAACCGGCATACAGATTGAAAAATTGCAATTGTTATATGAGTCGCTTGTGGAAGACGATGAACTGATGCTGGAACTCGAAGACATCATCAATTATGCATCCGGCACCATGAAAAAAGCGATCACTGCCGGCAGCGAGATCTATGAGTTTGTAGAAAATAAATTAAACATAGAACCTGTAGGCATCATGCCGCTCGATCATAACGAAGGTTATTTTTTATTATGCGAAGGAAGCTGCCGCAATACCTGGGTATACCAATACCGTTTAAGCATTTTTGAAAAACACGATGAGAAATACCGGAGTATCAAAACAGAATTTATAGATGTATGGCAACGCAACCTGGTTAACTCATACCACAGCATCAAAGCGCAACTCATTAAAAACCGTTCTGATCTCCCTAATCCTGCTGTGTATGCAGTAGAAACCGATCTCAGTATACCGATGGAAGAAACATTATTGCCTATTGCGAAGAGGAGTTTGGTTAGATATATTACAGTTAATAGTTAATAGTTAATAGTTAATAGTGAAAACGGTATTGACTTTTAACTATTAACTCTTAACTCTTAACTATTAACTATTTTCCTCCTTCTCCATCATCAGATACGCCTTTATAAATCCATCCAACTCTCCATCCATCACCGGCCCAACATTACCTACTTCATAATCTGTGCGGTGATCCTTGATCATTTTGTATGGATGAAAAACATAACTGCGGATCTGGCTGCCCCATTCTATTTTCTTTTTTCCGGCATTGGTTGCATCGATGGCTTCCTGTCTTTTGCGGAGTTCTTCTTCGTATAAACGGCTCTTCAGCATTTTTAAAGCAAGCTCACGGTTCTCGCCTTGGGTACGCGCCTGTTGGCATTCAACAATAAATCCACTCGGAATATGTTTTAATCGTACAGCCGTTTCTACTTTATTTACGTTTTGTCCGCCGCTGCCACCGCTTCTGTAAAATGCCCATTCCAAATCGCTTGGGTTTACATTGATTTCAATGCTGTCATCGATCAAAGGATATACATACACTGATGCAAAAGAGGTATGCCTTCTCGCATTACTGTCAAACGGCGAAATACGAACAAGCCGATGCACGCCGCTTTCCGCTTTTAAAAAACCATATGCGAATTCACCATCAAATTGTATCGTGGCGCTTTTAATTCCGGCACCGTCGCCTTCCTGGTAATCGATCTCGGTTACTTTCCAGCCTTGTTTATCGCCATACATTTTGTACATGCGTAACAACATCTCCGCCCAATCCTGGCTCTCTGTTCCACCAGCGCCTGGATTGATCTGTAACACTGCCGGCAATTCATCTTCCGGTTTATTCAGTGTGCTTTTGAATTCAGCATCTTCAATTTGTTGTATCGCGGTATCGTAAGCGGCTTTCACTTCTTCTTCAGTTGCATCGCCGCTTTTCCAGAAATCAAATAAAATAGCAAAGTCTTCCACAGAAGTATCCAGCTGCTTATATAATTTAAGCCAGTACTCGTTTACTTTGATTTCTTTCATGATAGCCGTGGCGCGGATGTTATCATCCCAAAAGCCTGGCGAAAGAGAAAGTTGCCGGTCGGTTTCTACTTTATATGTGCGGTTCTCAACGTCAAAGAAACCTCCTCAGAACCAAAACGCGGTCCCTCATAATCTTGATCTGTTCTTGTGTCATAGTTGCAAATGTAATGGATGAAAAGGTATGAACCCGGCAGAAGAATTACTATTTAACATCGTTGCGTCGCACACTTGTACAGTTTATTTGCACAGCGGCTGTTTGTGAATAGTGAATGGTCAATAGTGAATGAATTTTATTCACCATTCACTATTGACCATTCACTAAAAAACCACAAACCTCGTAAGCCGGATTCTGTTTCTAAACTATCATTTATCTGGCTCCCGCATTACTGCGGGAATCTTGCTGCCTACCCTGAACCTCGGGCGAGCAGCCCTCAAACGGTTCTATACGTGGCATTACAGCACCCAAGGTTTACCCGTTCCGTTTGTTGCCAAACAAAACCGTGAGCTTTTACCTCACATTTTCACCTTTTCTCCAATTGCTTGAAGTAGTTATTTTCTGTGGCACTTTCTCTTTCCCGCATTGCTGTGGGAAGCCGGCGCTTAACCGGTGGGTTGCTCTGTGCTGTCCGGACTTTCCTCTCCCGCCTGGGCGGGAACGATAGCTCGGGTTTGTAGCATTGCAAAGTTATAAGTTATAAGTAGTAAGTAATAAGTTCCTTCGATTCAATTTCAAAATTTCCCTCCCGAGTACTCGGGATCAAAATTCCAAAATCAATTTTAGTATTGCAGAAATATCTCTGTCGCCCCATACCCAAACCTTGGGTCGTATTGGTTGATGAAAGTTTTTACTTCACGTTTGGTTTTTAAAATATCATGGATCTCATCGCGCAGTTTTCCGGTTCCAACTCCATGAATAATAATAAGAGAAGATTGTTTGTGCGCAACAGCCAGGTCATACCATTTTTGAAATTCGTTTAGCTGCATCGTTAGTATTTCAAAATTGCTCATCTGTTCCCAGTTATCGGACAATTTTTCTATGTGCAGGTCAACTACGGAACGCGCGGGTTCCAGGTGTTGGCGTGCTTTGGATGCATCATAAATTTTAAATCCTTTGGCAGCCAATGAACTGAGTTCAAAATGATCTTCTTCTGCTTTATCGGGATAATCAGCGAATAATTGATAAGAAATGGTTGGCTCATTGTTATCCTTCATCCCTTCGATCTTCTGAAAGATCTGTTTGGGTTTTAGTTTCAATGAAGCTTCAAAATGCGGCGCCTTCTTTTTATCCGGAGCCTGTAAAGAAAAATCAAAAGAAAAAGATGGCCCGTCATTCACTGATTCAAACGGAATGTCATGAAGATAAAAATCGTGGAACGCTGCGATCCCTGTATTTAATTCAAAATTTGTTTTGCCGAAGAATTGCTGTGTGTAAATAAATTTATAAGCAAGCGCGGTTTTGTTTACCAAATGGATCTTTAAGAAGTCAACCACTTCATCATTAAAATCATCCAGCGAAAATTTTGGAATGAATGACAACCATACACCGTCTGAAACCTTGATCTGGTTGGGTTGCGGCTTTTCTTTCGGCAGCTGGTCGATATAAACTTTCGGGTCTGTTTTTTTTTCAGCAACCAGTTTTTTCTGCGTAAATCTTTTAAAATAAGGGAAATCGATCTGATCCATATAAGCCGGGAACTTAACGCCCCGCACTTCTATCATCACCATCTGATCATTCATGATCTCTACCACCCTGCCTTCTTCGTTGCTGAGCAACACAATAATTTCATCACCAACCTGGTACTTCATGGTGCGAATTTACGTTTTTGCGGGTAATGAAGCAACCCGTGTTCCATATCATAGACTGATGTTTAAGACACAGGTTGCTTCGTTCTTTGCAAAGACGTTTTATATTTTACTTTCCGCAGCGAGCTTGCTTTTCTTCCTTCCATACAAAAAGTAAACAACCAACCCGATCAACAACCACGAAAGGAACCATGCCCAATTGGATTTTGTCATACCGGTCAATAAATAAAGACAGGTTGATAAACCCATCAAAGGGATCAATGAATAATTCTTAATAAAAGTAATAATGCTCAATACAATGCATACTCCCCAAAAAATGATCAGCGAAATATTCGGGATGGCTGCATCCATAAAACTGATCTTGCCTGATACATAATCTGCGTTATTGGAAAAATCGAAATTAAAAAGCCCCTGAAAATATCCTTTTGAAAATACCGATAACACAATAATCCCGCCAAGTATCAGTAAAGGAAAAATGATCTTTGCATTGATATAAGGAATCGTAAACCTCCCCGCCACTTTTTCCTTTCGCGGTATCAGCAATACGCCGCCGCAAACCAGTACAAATGCGAATAAAGTAGCGATGCTGGTAAAATCCAATACAAAATTCTTATCGGTAAATAAGATCGGCACGCCAACTACAAGCCCTGTAAGTATGGTTGCAAAAGAAGGTGTTTTATATTTGGGGTGTATCTTTTGAAATACCGGCGGCAACAACCCATCGCGGCTCATACTCATCCATATGCGTGGCTGGCCCATTTGAAAGACAAGCAATACACTTGTCATTGCAACAACTGCACAAATAGAAACTAGAAATTGCATCCATCCGATATTCAGAAATTTTGCTTCAAATATCCTTGCAAGCGGATCGCCTACATTTTCAAAGTTCCTGTAATTGGTAACACCGGTTAATACCAAAGCGAGCAGAATATAAACGATCGTACAAATAACCAATGAAAGCGCCATGCCGCGGGGAAGGTCGCGTTGCGGATTTTTACTTTCTTCGGCAAGCACACTCACTGCATCAAACCCGATATAAGCAAAGAATACGCCACTCACAGCCATCATTACACCACCAAAACCATTCGGCATAAATGATTTTATATGCACATCATTTTCAGGGAACCAGTTATTGAAAGAATGATTCGCAAAAATATAATAACCACCAACTATGATCACCAGTCCCACTACCATCAATTTCAATATCACCATCACATTACTGAAATTGCGGCTTTCTTTGATGCCGCGGTATACAAGATAAGTGATGAGCATATTGATCACCAATGCAGGCAGGTCAAAAATGATCCGCAGGCTTCCTACTACCGGCGCGGTTTTCCATGCATTGATCAGTTCGTCATTGGTTGATTGATCAAGTACAGCTTTATGTGCTTCCGTATAACTGCAGGTAAGATAATCAGGGATAGACACACCAACTTTATGCAGGAACGAAGTAAAATAATCGCTCCAGCTGTATGCTACATAAATATTGCCGATAGAATATTCCATTACCAGCGCCCAGCCGATGATCCATGCAAACAATTCACCGAATGATGCATACGCATAAGTATAAGCGCTCCCTGCAACCGGTATCCTGCTCGCAAATTCTGAATAACAAAAAGCGGTGAATGCGCATGCGATGCCACAGATCACAAACAATATCACTACACCGGGGCCACCTTTAAAACAGGCTTCCCCCAAACTGCTGAAACTGCCCGCGCCGATAATGGCGGCAATACCAAAAAAAGTAAGATCCTTTACCGTAAGCACTCTTTTAAGAGCGCCCCCACTGCTATGCGCGCTTTCTTCTGCAATAGCTGCATCACTGATTATTTTATCAATATTCTTCGTGCGGAATAAAGAAGAAGACATGTGTGTTAGTTTGGTTAAGGGTAAAATAGTTAAAAATTAATAGTTAATAGTTAATAGCCCAAAGTTATTTTAACTATTAACTATTCACTTTTAACTCTTAACTGTCAATAGTCCCGCTGTATCAGGAACAACGCCAGTTCTTCCAGAGGCTTTTTTCTTACAGACATCACAGCAATATCATCAAGATGTTTTAATGCAGTGGCCAGGTATTTTTCTTTCAGCTGCATTGCCCATTCATCTACATTACAGGCTTTGAAAATGGATAATACTTTTTGTACTTTATCGGCCGGGTTTTCATTCATTACTCTTTTCAAAGTTTTCTTCTGTTCTGCATCCGTTACTTCTAGTGCATGAAGCAATAAAAATGTTTTTTTATTCTGGCGAATATCGCCACCGGTTTCTTTACCGAATTTTTCAGGGTCGCCAAATGCATCGAGATAATCGTCCTGCACCTGGAAAGCAATACCGAGGTTTTTTCCGAATTCATAGATATGCCTGCAATTGCCTTCGCTGGCGCCGCCGAGAATAGCGCCCATTTCCAGGCTTGCAGCAAGCAGCACAGATGTTTTGAGGCTGATCATTTCAATATATGCATCAAGCGAAACATCGGGCATCTTTTCAAAATCAATATCCAGTTGTTGCCCTTCGCAAACTTCTTTTGCTGTTTGGTTGAATAAAGCAATGATGCGATGCAGGTATTGCCCGTTTATTTTATTCAGGTATTCGTATGCGCGGATCATCATCACATCGCCTGTTAGCAAAGCGGTATTGGATCCGTATTTCATGTGTACCGTTTCCATGCCACGGCGCAACGGCGCTTCATCCATGATATCATCATGGATCAATGTAAAATTGTGAAACAGTTCAATGGCGGTAGCAACATGGTATGAATCGGGATGGATCGAATCAAACATTTCATTACCCATCAAACACATCACAGGCCTTATCCGTTTTCCACCCCATGATAAAAAATATTCGCCGGGTTCATATAAACTTGCCGGCGACTGCGGAAAATGCCTCACACCGAAACGCTCTCCAAAATCTGTTACGAGTTCCTTAAATGTATGCATGCTACAAACCTATTAACTATTCTTTGAATAACTATTTGAAGTTTTGGTACGATTTTGCCTCATATTAAAAAACACTCTTATGAAATTATTATTATTGTCAACCATTGTACTGTTTTCTTTCTCCCGAATTCATGCGCAACAAAATGATGGCAGCGACTATAAAACCGCCATAGGGGTGAAAGTATATCCCGGCGCAGTAACGGTAAAACATTTTTTAAATACAAACACAGCGGTTGAAGGGCTTGGTTATCTTTCCGCAGATGGTTTCCGCGTAACCGGTTTGTACGAATTACATTATGATATCAGTGGCGTGGAAGGATTAAAATGGTATGTTGGTGCCGGCGGCCATGTTGGTATCTGGAGCGATGCCTGGAAAAATAAATACCCAACACGCGAAGGCGGCTTAGCCATTGGCATTGATGGAGTGATAGGCCTTGATTATAAAATAACCGGCGTACCGCTAAACCTCAGCTTCGACTGGCAGCCATCTTTCAATATCATCGGCTACAATTATTTCGAAGGCGGCTGGGGCGGTTTAGGAATCAGATATACATTTTAGAATAGTCTGGAGTTAGAAGTCTGGAGTCTGGAGTAAAAAATAACTCCAGGCTTTATTTTAAAGAAAACAGGCTGTCAACAAATTCATGTTTATCAAAGATGATGAGGTCATCGATCTTTTCACCAACCCCGATATATTTCACCGGTATGTTAAATTGATTGGCGATAGCAAGTACCACACCGCCTTTTGCCGTACCATCTAATTTGGTGATGGATAGTGCAGATACTTCTGTTGTTGCAGTAAATTGTTTTGCCTGTTCCAACGCATTTTGCCCGGTTGATCCATCCAGTACCAGCATCACTTCATGTGGTGCAGATGGAACTACTTTCTGGATAGCGCGTTTGATCTTACCCAGTTCGTCCATCAAATGCACTTTGTTATGCAGGCGGCCCGCGGTATCAATGATCACCACATCTGCATTTTTTGCAACAGCACTTGCAACAGTGTCATATGCAACAGCGCTTGGATCAGAGCCCATGGCCTGTTTTACGATCGGTACACCAACCCGTTCGCTCCAGATCGTTAACTGATCAACTGCAGCAGCACGAAAAGTATCTGCCGCACCAAGTATCACATTCTTGCCTGCTTTTTTATAATTGTGCGCTAGCTTGCCGATCGTAGTTGTTTTTCCAACACCGTTCACTCCCACCACCAGTATCACGTATGGTTTTTTCCCTTCGGGGATGCCAAAGTCTTTGTAAGATTGTTCCGCGGCATCAACCAGCATTGCTTCTATTTCTTCCTGCAGGATCTTATTCAGCTCATCGGTTCCAACATATTTATCCTGCTTAACTCTTTTCTCTACCTGTTCAATGATACGGATCGTGGTTTCAATACCTACGTCGGCGCTAACCAATGCTTCTTCAAGGTTATCGAGCACTTCTTCATCTACCGTATTTTTTCCGGCAACTGCTTTCGTGATCTTTGCAAAAAAGCCTTCTTTGGTTTTTTGCAAACCCTGGTCAAGGCTTTCTTTTTCCTCCCTGCCGAATAATTTTCCGAGAAAACTCATTTGTTTAATTTGAAAATTTGAAAATTTGAAAATTTGAAAGTGGAAAACAATGACAGGATTAACCTATGATCATTTTCAAATTTTCAAATTAGCACATTTTCAAATTGTTTTTAAATACAAAAAGCCTTCCATACAAACAGGAAAGCTTTTTGAATATTGTTACGATAGTTCCGATTATTTCTCTGAAAGAAAATCTTTGATCTTATCCTTGTGCACGATCGCTTCTTTAAAAGTATAGGCGCCGGATTTAGGGCTGCGTACAGCCTTGATCACTTTTGTCCAGTTCTTAGCTTCCGCTGCTGCTTTCTGGTCTTTGGTCTTGATCGCGGTTTTAGCTGCTTTTGCCATGATTATTTAATTTCTTTATGAACAGTTACTTTTTTTAAAATCGGGTTGTACTTCTTTAACTCCACACGCTCGGGTGTGTTCTTTTTGTTTTTGGTAGTGATATAACGGCTTGTACCGGGCTGACCACTGGTCTTATGCTCTGTACATTCCAAAATCACCTGCACCCTGTTACCTTTCCTTGCCATTTTATTGCGTAGTTTGCTTAGTGAATAATTAATTAGATTTTAGTGCCTTCTGCTCTCATTCCTTTGATCACAGATGCCAATCCGTTCTTGTTAATTGTTCTTAATGCATCAGTTGATACCTTGATAGATACCCAACGGTCTTCTTCAGCAAAAAAGAAACGTTTTTTCTGTAAATTAGGTAAGAAACGGCGTTTGGTTTTAATGTTCGAGTGAGAAACACTGTTTCCAACCATTGGTTTTTTACCTGTAACCTGACATACTCTTGCCATGACTCTGAATTTTTTTCCGATTTTTTCGGGAGGCAAAGGTAAGTAAATGCGCCAAAATACCAATACGAAAATGCCTTTTTTTAAATATTTTCTCAACAATAATGGTAGAAAAAGGCTTTGGAAATCAGGAGAAGCGCTTGTTATCCACATTTTTGGCTACGCATTGCGACTTTCTGTCTCGGCTATACAAAGAGAAAATAGGGTTCAATCCTCAAATCAATTGCATTTTAGCAACCTTGGGATCTACATGAACCGTATCATGTTCAAAATCTAATTTGATGCGCCACTTTTGCAAAGTAGCCGCTCCGATGATAGCTTCTTCGCTTAAACCCGGGACAACCAGGAATTCATCACTTAATAATACATCCTCAATATAGAAATCCAGTGTAATTCTTTCTTTGATCGCAATGAAATGGGCTTCACTTGCTGTGGCTATTTTACGTTCTCTTCCAAGACTAACGGGTATATCTAATTCGCTTGCAAATTCTGGGCTTATGCAGGATAAGTTTGCTCCACTATCAAATAATGTATATAAACGTCTTTCTCCTTTTGAGCCAACATATAAAAGTGGAACCTTAATAACAGACATAACGATGAATTTGAACCCAATTTACAGAACAAAATCAGTCAAAAATCGGCTTGCGTTAAATACGTGTTGAATGTTCTTAATTATACAATTCTTCCCGCAATTCCTTTACACGGCTGTCTTCCATGTATTCATCAAAGGTCATTAAACGGTCAATGATGCCTTTTGGAGTCAGCTCGATAATACGGTTTGCAACGGTCTGCATAAAGGTATGGTCATGCGATGTGATCAATACCACACCCGGAAAAGTCTGGCACCCTTCATTAAAGCTTTGAATGCTTTCCAGGTCGAGGTGATTGGTTGGCTGATCGAGAATAATAAGATTTGGGTTCTGCAACATCATCCGGCTAACCATACAACGTACTTTTTCACCTCCGCTCAAAACATTCGTCTTCTTTTGAATATCATCGCCGCTGAATAGCATCTTTCCAAGGAAGCCGCGGATAAAAGGTTCATCTGCATCGGTTACATGCGGTGGCACATATTGCCGCAACCAATCCATCAGCGTTAACCCCTCGGTAAAAAATTCCTGGTTCTCCTGCGGCAGATAGGCTTTGGTAATGGTTGTACCCCATTCAAACTTACCCGTATCTGCCTGCATTTTATCGTTGATTATCTCAAAGAAACTGGTAACGGCCAATGGGTCACGGCTAAGGAAAGCGATCTTCTCTCCCTTATTGATACTGAAGTTTACTTTATCAAACAGCTTTCTCCCATTCACACTTTTGCTTAGTTTCTCTACGTTCAGGATCTGGTTTCCTACCTCGCGCTGCGGCTGAAAAATGATACCTGGATATTTCCTGTTGGATGGTTCTATCTCTTCAATGGTGAGCTTTTCCAATGCTTTTTTTCTTGATGTTGCCTGTTTGCTTTTTGATGCATTGGCTGAGAAACGCGCAATAAAATCCAAGAGGTCTTTCCGCTTTTCTTCGTTCTTTTTATTCTTATCATTGATCTGGCGGCTGATCAGTTGTGATGATTCATACCAGAAAGTATAGTTGCCGGTGAATGTTTTGATCTTCGACCTGTCCACATCCGCCACATGCGTACAGATGGTATCGAGAAAGTGACGGTCGTGACTAACTACTAATACAATGTTTTCATAATCGGCAAGAAAATTTTCCAGCCAGCCGATGGTTTCAATATCAAGTCCGTTGGTAGGCTCATCCAATAAAAGAATATCGGGATTTCCAAACAACGCCTGCGCCAGCAATACCCGCACTTTAAACGTGCTCGGGATATTTTTCATCAACACCTGATGCATTTCTTCTTTTACACCCAGGCTGCTCAGAAGGCTGCCGGCATTACTTTCTGCTTCATAGCCGCCCATTTCGCCAAACTCGCCTTCCAGTTCGCCGGCTTTCATTCCGTCTTCTTCTGTAAAATCGGCTTTGGCATAAATGGCATCGCGTTCATGCATTACATCCCATAAACGTTTGTGGCCCATGAGAACGGTATTCAGAACGGTACAATCATCAAATTCAAACTGGTTCTGTTTCAGAACCGCCATGCGTTCGCCGGGTGAAATTTCTACATTGCCTTTATTGGGTTCTATTTCACCGCTGAGGATCTTTAAAAAAGTTGATTTGCCTGCACCATTGGCTCCAATCACACCATAACAATTTCCTTTGATGAAATTGATATTTACTTCGTCGAATAATACCCGCTTGCCGTAAGCGAGTGTAATATTTCTTGCACTGATCATTTTGTTTGCCTTGTTTTCCGGCGGCAAAAGTACGGGTTAGCGTTGATTTTTTTGTTGATATTTCATTTGCCTGGTGGCCGGGAGGCCGGATGATACTTGTCACTCGGCGGAGCCGAGCGACTGATGTGATCAAATAAATAATACCTTTAGCCATACCCAAACTAACTTCCATGAAAACTGTTTTCTCAAGACCGATCTGCATTTTCAGCATTGCCTGTTTTCTTTTTGGATGCAATGAACCCAAAAAAGATACAAGGCTCGATAAAGCCAGCCGTGAAAATAAAAACGGGTGGATCTATGTACACCTCGAAGGCTCCCCTTCAACCATTGGCTACCAGCATGGTTATTTACTGGCGAATGATATCGATACGACCATTCAGGCCGTACAGCATTTACTTACGCATGAAACAAAGAGAGATTGGGCATACTATCGTGGCTGTGCGCGGAATTTTTTGTGGAACAAATTAGACAGGGAATATAAAGACGAGATCAATGGCATAGCAGAAGGCTTGCAGGCACAACATAAAAATTATGACAGCCTTGATATTACTGCACTTAATGCATTGGAAGAACTGGCTTATTATTATGTACCGTTGCAGGATGATAAAATAAAAGCCGGGAGCGGCAATAACAAAGCGCCAGGCAATTGCAGCGCTTTTATTGCTACCGGAAGTTTTACGGCAGATGGAAAAATTGTGATCGGCCATAATAACTGGACCTCTTATATTACCGGCCAACACTGGAACGTGATCGCAGATATTGTTCCGGAAAAAGGAAACCATATCCTGATGGATTGTATGCCAGGATTCATTCACAGCGGCGATGATTTTTTGATTACGAATAATGGCTTACTCATTACGGAAACTACCATCACACAGTTCAAAGGATTTGATACTTCGGCGATCCCTGAATTTGCAAGGGCAAGAAAAGCTGCACAATACAGTAACAGTATTGATGATGTAATAAAAATTTTCACAGAGGGAAATAATGGCGGTTATGCGAACGACTGGCTGATCGGCGATACCAAAACAAATGAAGTAGCGAAACTGGAACTGGGCCTGAAAAATTATAAGGTATGGCGGTCAAAAGATACGGCGATGATCGGCTCCAATTTTCCAAGCGATGAAAAACTGATCAAAGAAGAAACTACGTTCAACGTAAATGATAAAACTACTTCGCCGAATGCACGCAAATTGCGGATGGAACAATTGGTTCTGGTTGATATGAAAGGAAAATTAAATCTTGAAACAGGCAAACAGATCGAAGGCGATCATGTAGACGCCTTGCAAAATAAAAATGCAAACAACCGGTGCGTTATCTGCGGCCATATCGATGAAGATGCGAAAGGCTGCGCAGAATGGGATCTTCCCGCCTATTACCCGATGGGTGCGGTGCAGGGAAAAGTTACTACCGCTGAATTAGCAAAGAATATGCAGCTATGGGCGCATATGGGACATCCCTGCGGGCAGGATTTTATTGGAGAAAAATTTTATAAAGCACATCCTGAATTTGAATGGCAATCGAAGTATCTGAAGAATATGCTTTCTTATCCGTGGACCTTATTTGAAGCTAGAAAATAGTGGGCACATTTTTGGATCCATGTAATTCATATATGCGTTTGGCTTTGCGTTTGGGATTTGCGGCCGGGAGGCCGGGGGATAGTGGTCACTCGGCGGAGCCGAGCGACTGAATCAATAAGTAGCTGGAATAATATTACCACGTTTAATGATCGCCACAGCTCTTTGTTGACTGGCAGTCACACCGGCATTTGTTTTCGGATGCGGCAGCACATCAACCACCTGAAAACTATATGAACGGCCCTTATAAGTGGTGTCAAGGATAATATCCGGTTCAAGTATAACGCTGAAAGAATTATCCATTTGCAAAACTACATGTACCTGGCCGGCTTCGGTACATGCCGAATCATCCGGGCAGCGTGTATCGGTTACCTGTGTAAATGCAATATGTAAATTTTCTTTACAGGATTCAAAAACTGGAATTGTTTTATTATAAGCCAGCACAACTGTATCGTTTGTGGGCGATGCGGTACAGTATACTTCTTCCCTTGCATAGTCTTTATTGTCGCAGGATATTAATAGCAGCGACAACATAAAGATCATTACTGATAAGTATATGGCCCTCATAACAAATTATTTAATCTTTCCTGTCGCCACCTAAACTGTAGCTGTTATTTTCTTCGTCTTCTTCGCCGAGATCTTCATCCGCATCATCTTCATCGGAGCCCGGAACATCAAGGTCTTTACCTGATACATCATCTTTTTCATTTAACACTTCCCCATCGCGGTCGGTCTTATCAAGCATCAGGTTGCGCCTGTCTTCATCGTCGATGCTGCTCATGCTGTCATCCGTACGGCTGAGTAATTCTTTTTCTTCATCGGTAACATCTGAATTATTGTCGAGTTCATCTTCACCGAACAATCCTTTGCCTTCTTCGTCGTCAGACGAAATAGTGGTATCATGAAATTGTTTCATCCTGGGAACATGGATATGCTCCTGCCCCGGGATCTCATTTGCATCGGGCAGATCAAGCGTGGTTTCTTCAGGTTTCATACGTTCTTTATCGCGGTCTGAATCTGCAATATCCGTATGCATGAATTTGTTAGGCTCTTTCGTTGACATGGCTTTATCTTTTATACAATAACTATATAAAAAATGATGCCAGCCTGAAAATAATTAGGAATTAATAATTACTAATTTCTTCTACCACTCTGCTCTTGCAGTAGGGCCGGTTTCGAGGGGGCTGAACTGGCCGGCGAGATATTTATAGTAAGCAGTGATCGCGATCATCGCTGCATTATCGGTGCAGTATTCAAATTTGGGGATATGTGTTTTCCAGCCGCTCTTCTCTCCCATTCCCTGCAGGCTCTTACGTAAACCGCTGTTGGCACTAACGCCGCCTGCGATGCAGATATTTTTTACACCGGTTTGCTGAACCGCTGTCTTGATTTTTTTCAGCAGGATATTTATAATAGTGTATTGAATGGATGCGCAGAGATCCGGCAGGTTCTGTTCGATAAAACCAGGCTCCTGTTTTTGCAGAAAATATAATACAGAGGTCTTTAACCCACTAAAAGAAAAATTGAGATCCGGGATCTGCGGTTCTGCAAATTTGAAAGCAAGAGGATTGCCATCCTTTGCATATTTATCTATCAATGGGCCGCCGGGATATGGGAGTCCCAATAATTTTGCACTCTTATCAAATGCTTCGCCTGCCGCGTCATCAATTGTTTCGCCGATCACTTTCAGGTCAAGTGGCGAATTGGCCAGAACGATCTGTGTATGCCCGCCGCTTACAGTTAAACATAAAAACGGAAACGCAGGTTGCTCATCACCGATCAGGTTTGCCAGAACATGCGCCTGCATATGGTGCACGGCTATCAATGGTTTGTTCAATGATAAAGCAAGCGATTTGGCAAATTGTGCGCCAATAAACTTCCGATGAGTCCGGGAGATTGGGTGAAAGCGATCGCATCGAGAGATGATAGTTGGCAGTTGGCAGACGACAGCGCAGCGTTAACAACAGGCACAATGTTCTGCATATGCGCGCGGCTGGCGAGTTCCGGTACTACGCCGCCATATTGTTCATGTATGGTTTGATTGGCGATAAAGTTGGATAATATTTTTCCATCAACGCAAACTGATGCGGAAGTTTCGTCGCAGGATGATTCGATGGCGAGAATGGTGGAGGTCAAAATTTTTTGCGGGTTTAGACGCAAATGTACCACCCCTGATTATAAAACCAACCTTCGGTTTGGTTTTATAATCGGTCCCCTCCTTGAAAAGGAGGGGATAGTTTCTCGGGGTTCAAAACCAATCACAATTGGTTTAAATATTCTCTTACCTGAAAAGGAGGGATATTTTCTCGGGGTTCAAACCAACCACGATTGATTTAAATAGTTCCCCTCCTTTTCAAGGAGGGGATATTTTCTGATCACGCATGTGATCAGAAAATCGGGGTGGTTATTAGAGATTTATTTATTTTGTCCTGATCGCCACCACCGGATCCATCTTCGCTGCAATGGATGCAGGAATGATACCGGAAATAATGCCGAGGATAATACAGATACTCAAGGCAAGTATGATAATATTCGGTGCAATAAAAATAGGGAATGGTAATACAGAACTCAATACCAATGATAGTAACCCTACCAACCCCAGGCCGATCAAGCCACCGATGATACATAAGAAAGCGCTTTCAATCAGGAACTCGGTAAGTATGGTTCTCTTTTTTGCGCCAAGCGCTTTTTTCAAACCTATCTGGCTGGTTCTTTCACGTACTGTTACGAACATAATATTGGCTACGCCAAACGCCCCAACTATCAAACTCAATCCCGCAATGGCCCAGCCACCGGCGCTAACCTGGCCGAAAAATCCTTTTACCTGTTCACTGAACAGCGCCACATCATTACAGGAGAAATTATCTTCTTCCGTAGGGCTCAGCCTGCGCGACTGCCGCATGATCCCTGTTAACTCATCCTGCAAAGCTTTTGAGGCGATGGAAGGTTTACCCTGCACCATAATGAAGGGATTGCTGTTATCCGGATTATAAATACTTGCGAAATAACGGTATGGCACGATCATAGACTGATCGTAATCGAATCCGCCAACAAAACTTTGTCCCTGTTTTTTTATAACGCCCACCACGATCACGCGCCTGCCGCCATAGGTCACTTCTTTTCCGATGGCGCGTTGCGGGTCGCCGAATAATTCATCCGATACTTTATAACCGATCACGCCGGTAGTGGTTCCCCTGGTAAATTCAGATTCGTTCAGGTAGCGCCCGCTTTCAATATCAATGGTTTGTATGGTATTGAATTCCTCGGATATGCCATACAGGTTCACATTGCTGAGAATATTATCGCCATAATTCAGATTAATGTTATTTGATACAAACATGGCCGCATTGGCTGCCAGCTGGCTCTTGGCTTTGATGAATTTCATTTCTTCAATACGCATCGGCGGGCGTTTCATGTATTTCCACCACGGATAATCATTGCCGCCGCCATAGTTCCACTTATCTACATAAATAGTATTGTTGCCAAAAGACTTGATATCGTTCTGCACTTTGCGCTCGAGGCTGTCAACCGTTGCCAATACGCCAATGATACAGAAGATACCGATGGTGATACCAAACAGCGAAAGGAACGTACGCAGTTTATTGACCCGCAACTCCTGCAAGGCCATTTTAAAACTGTTCCATAAGATGCTGAGCATTTTGAGCATGAGTCAAATGTAATACAGATGTCAGATTTTGCAAGAGACCCCTTCTGTCATCTGCCATCTGCCAACTGTCATCTAAAAAAGTTCTTCTCCCTCAACGCACAGCATCGTTTCCTGTGCTATTTTTGCAGCGATTTATCAAAATATAAACCTGCTATATGACCTGGAAACAAGTCTTCACTTCATCGATAGGCAAGAAATTGGTGATGGCCATTACCGGTATTTCGCTCATACTTTTTTTTTTTGTGCATGTTGGCCTGAATGCCTGCATCTGGGCAAACGATGGTGGAGAAATGTTTAACCGTGCCGCTAATTTTATGGGCAGCAATGTTGTGCCGCGTATCCTGGAAGTGGGTTTATTCGGTGGAATTTTTCTGCATATTATACAGGGTTATATGCTTACCGTTCAGAACCGCAGCAAACGTTCGATCGGTTATGCAGTTGATTATGGTAACAGGGGAAGCAAATGGTACAGCAGAAGCATGGCTATCCTGGGTACACTCCTTTTATTATTTTTTATCATGCACTGGAAACAGTTCTGGATCCCTTCGCGTTTTACCGGTGTTGATGAGGTGCAGCTTTCCAATGGAAAATCAGTACAC
>Ga0206949_1002_pt1 | contig 90977 bp, 73 predicted proteins | sample Alteio_BWOrgHeat_40_FD_153240 | JGI IMG/M metagenome (GOLD analysis project Ga0206949, IMG submission 153240) | Enriched cells from forest soil in Barre Woods Harvard Forest LTER site, Petersham, Massachusetts, United States -... | ecosystem: Environmental > Terrestrial > Soil > Temperate forest >...
AAAAATTTACCGTGCCTGGATGGATGTAAAAGCGGCGTTTGCCGGCCACGACAGGCATTCATTATTAAGTGCCTGCGAATATGGTGAAGATGCTGCACAGAAAGCATATGAAGATGCATTGAACTCAAGCGCAGAAATTGATGCAACGACCAGGCAACTGATCATGAAACAAAAATCGGAATTGAAAGGATCGCATAATATGATCAAAAAGTATCGTGACATGCACGAAACAGTTTCCTGATCATAATACGATACAAAAAGAATTGCCGGACAGATGTGTTAATGACCCCTGAGTATAAAATTTATTTGCCATAAGTGAGTACAAACGGGTGCTTAATCAACTTAGAAAAGCTTACGCCTTTCGAGAAACCGGTAATAACGGCTGGTGCAGCAATGCACCAGTCTGATTTATTAAAACAACTAAATATACAATTATGAACACTCCAATGGCCCCAACGGCTCCTTATTTAAAGACCCTTACTGAGGTTCATAGTAAATTACTCGGCGATGGTTACAAGGAAAATTTTAATGTGGAAGACAATCTCTTAAAAAGGTCTGACGGAAAATCTTATAAACCTGAAGAAGTGGGTATTGTTAATTTCTTCCGGTTTGAAGGGCAGACCGATCCTGCTGACAGTTCTATCATGTATGCCATTGAAACGAACGATGGAACCAAAGGAACATTGGTAGATGCCTATGGCCCGGATGCGGATGCCGATAAAACACTTTTTATTATGGAAGTAGAAAAGATAGAGAAAAAAACAGCAAAAAAATAAGGCATTATATATCCTATGCAAGAAGGCACCTGTAATGGGTGCTTTTTTTATTCCTGCACTTATTACTTATAAAGAAAATTATTTTGTTTTACCCCCGCCCCTAAAGGGGAGAAGAAAAACAAAAACCCCTTTAGAGGCTGGGGTGGAAATGATAAACAAAGCCGCACCTATAAAATGCGGCTTCATAAAAGAGAAACTATAATTGGGGGAAGAAATACTTGATCAGTCGCCCCCTCTCCTGATAACACCGATCAGGAATGAAATGATGGCCAATACAAGCAGTACGTGAATAATACCGCCAACGCTGTAAGCAAAGACACCGATCAGCCAGCCAATGATCAGGACAACCGCGATTAAATAGAGTATGCTTCTCATGGTAAATGATTTTCTTTTATTATTTAAAATACTATGCCATCGGGCCGTTTTTATAAAATAAGAAAGCTTTGGGTTCGCGGGCAATTATTTCCACAGTGCCTGTGTTGAAACATGGAACAGGAATTTGCTAACAACAGTTATGAAGAAGCTCGGAAAATTTTTTGGCATCCTGAAAAGATCAGCACAATCTTTCAGCGATGATAACGGGATGAAACTCAGCGCCTCACTTTCTTATTACACCATTTTTTCGATCGCTCCTTTTTTACTGGTGGTTATTGCCATAGCCGGTTATGCATTCGGGCGCGAAGCGGTAGAAGGAAAAGTGTATTACGAGATCAAAAGCTTAATTGGCCAGGATGCCGCACTGCAGGTACAAAATATCATTGCGAATATCCAGTTAAAGGACAAGGGCGTATGGGGAACCATCATTGGAACGGCTATACTGATACTTGGCGCAACAGGCGTGTTTACAGAGATACAGGGCTCTATCAATTATATCTGGAGCCTGAAATCAAAACCAAAAAAAGGGTGGCTGAAACTGATCATAAACCAGTTGATCTCTTTTTCACTGGTGGCAGGCATCGGTTTTATCCTGCTTGCATCGTTGCTGCTGAATTCATTGATGGATGTTTTTTATGCAAGGTTGCAAAACCTGCTCAGCCATACATCGGTGAATGTTATTTATATACTTAACATCCTGCTCATATTTGGTGTAACCACTTTATTGTTCACACTTATCTTCAAAGTATTGCCGGATGCAAGGATCAGGTGGAAAGACAGTATTGCCGGCGCTTCATTTACCGCTTTTCTTTTTATCATCGGCAAGTTCCTGATCGGTTTATATATCGGTAATTCAAGGCTGGGCGCTACTTATGGAACAGCGGCTTCGATCCTGATCATTCTTGTGTGGATCTATTACACATCTATCATACTTTATTTTGGAGCCGAGTTTACAAAAGTTTACAGCCGGGAAATAGGCTGCAGCATCGAACCGAATGATGATGCGGTGTATATTATCAAGACAGAGAGTAAAGAAATTCCCAAGACAGTTCAATCACCTGATGATTCACCGATTTAAGAGGGGTAAAGTAGAAAAGGTAGATAAAGTAAATAAAGTAGATAAAGTAAATAGAGTAGATAAAGTAAAAAATAGACGATGTATATTTCTTGAAGGTAAAGCTGCAACGCAAAGGCCGCAAAGAATACGTAATGTTAGCAAAGAAAGCTTAGCCTTTTGCGAACATTGCGTTACAGCTTAAACTCTATTTATTATTTACATTATCTACTCTATTTACTTTATCTACCCTATCTCCCTAAAACGGATAACCAATACCAATATTATACACAAGATTACTTCTTCTCCAATCGCTGCTCAATGGTTGCATGTATCGTATTACCCACTCCTGCCCTCTTGGCAAATAAGGTTCACGTAATGGGGTGGCAATATCAAAACGGATAATTAATATACTGATGTCGAGCCTTACACCAAAACCGGCGCTTACGGCAATATCATTATAAAAGTGGCTGTTGAATTGCGCCGCTTTTCCATAGAGTACGGTATCTTTTGTCCAGATATTGCCTGCATCAACAAACACCGCGCCGCGCAATTTTGATATTAATGGGAAACGAAGTTCTGTATTCATCTCCAGTTTATAATCGCCGCCAACCTGTGGAAGGTACAATTGCTGTAAAGCATCTGCACGAACTCTTCCCGGCCCAAGCTGCCGTGGCTCAAAACCCCTGATACTGCTGGATCCGCCGATGATAAACTGTTTACTGAACGGCAGGTAAGATGAATTTCCATAAGGAAACCCGGCACCCATTATTACCCTGCTTGCCCAATAAGTATTCTCGTCTAATTTTTTGTTATAGCGGAAATCGATGTCTGCTTTTACATATTGCGCGTAGTTAACACCAAATACCTTTTCAGTGTACGGAGCAGATGCCTTTTTGAACAGGCCTATCACATTCCCGGCTGCATCGAAGTTCCCGTTGAAATAAAAAATATTACTTGCTTTCGGATTTACTGTGTGATAAGTAAAATTATAAAACGAGCCCGTGATCACTTCAGGAAGATTGCTCAACGCAAGCGCGGGAACTGTATTGACCAATGCCTGGTATTGCGGGCTATATGCACCGGTTGTATTGTATGTAATACTTACCGGCGTAAACGTATGTTCTATATTTACTTTTTTCTTCCAGGTAAACCCATATTGTAACTGAAAATAGCTTTTTGTATACAATGCCTGTCGCCTGAACCACTCATAACCCAAAGTAAATTGTGTTTTTGGCGGAAAATAATTACTCTCTTTCAACCTGAACGGTGTTACAAAACGCGGAAACACCAGCGAAACTTCCGCACCTAAACGAAAATTATCATTCGCTTTCAAAGAATCGTTGGAAGATGATTCAAATGCGCCGTAGGTTTTTATCAGCAACTGCTCCGCTCCTTTAAAAAGATTCCTGTTGCGCCAGGTAACACTTGCCTGCGCACCTGTGAATGAATTCGATTTTGTAAACGTTCCGATCTCTGCCTGTATGGCTTTTTTGGGAAGCGGTGTGAGATAATAATATACGTCCAGGTAATGCGGGTCAAGCGTATCCCTATCGCCCTGATAACGGTTCTTCACGAATTTGAAAACGCCCATGTTGATGAAACGGTTCAATGTCCTGTTTTGTTTACTGAGGCTGTACAAGCTTCCCGGCCTGTAGGTTACAGAACTGATCAATGCTTTAGGTGTAAAATTATGAACCGTATCACGGATATAAATACTATCAACAAGTTCCATTCCTGCTTTCGATGTATCAGGTGGCGGCGTGATCAATGTATAATTGGGAAACAAAGTGATACTGCGGATCGTTTGCGGTATCACTGCTGAAAGAGGGATCTCATCTTTCAATTTAAAAAAAATATTTGCCTGGTGATCGCCTTTACCGGTATCAACCCATGCCTTGATATCATCAGGACTGAAATAATAATACCCTCTCGATTTTAAGAAAAGATCGTTTCTTGTTCTTTCAGCTTTGATATTATCCAGGTCGTATTGCTCTTTTGTTTTGATATAATTCAGTTTGGGCGGCATTTTGCCAATATCTTTTCCAATGGCAGAAGTACTGTCAATGATCCATTTGAATGTATTGATCTTATAAGGCGCTCCAAGCTCAATTCTGTAATGTGCGGTTACTTTGTAACCCTTTACCGTTGTATCGCCGCCAACATCTGTTCTGAAAAAACCTTGGTTCTCCAGATATGCCTGAAAATTTTCTGAATTGGCCCTGATATTAACTACTGTATTTAATACGGGCGCCTCGCCTATTTTATTGCGCAGCCAGTATTTAAATCCTTTTTGTTTTTTAGGCTCGCCAACCATGTACCAGAACCAAACGCGGTAAGGAAATCCGAAAATTGTTTTGTTGGGTACGGGAGAGGTAACTGCTTTCAATTCCTTCCTGATTTTTTTTGCAGAAGTTTTATCTCCAGTCTCTTTATCAATTTTGTAATCCGCCCCTTTATACAATTGTGTACCCGGCGGGATCTTCCTGCTAACATTGCATGAGGCAACCATAAACAGTAAAAAAATAACAGCGATATGTTTACTTACATTCTTTCCCATAATTAGCTACCGGCCTTTGTATTTGTTGGATTTGTTGGATTTGTATCGTCCGGATTTTTCTTGATGTCCGTTTTATTCTTTTTCACTTTTTTCTTTTTCTCAAATATTTCTTTGAATTTGTTATAGTCCATGGTAAGTGTGAACGCAACACCTGTTTCAATAAAATATCCGTCGAGTATGGCTTCGTATTCATTTTTCTGATAAGCTTTTATCATATAACGGCCATCTTTGGAAAGCTTGTACGTTGTGGTGATATCAGGAAGGAACTGCACGTTTCCGTTATCCTGCCCTTTTGCAAGCGGGTCTTCCCCATCCACCGTAAAACTTTTGCCTACGGTTATATTTAGCCTGTCGTTTAGAAAGCGTTTCGACAGGGCCACATCCAGATCAGTTCTTTCCTGGGCCGTTGCATAATCTGTTTCTGTTTTCAGGTTCACATCCACATCTACTCCTTTGATCAGGCCGGCAGCTGCGTTTGAAATGGCATCACTTAAAAAACGGCTCACACTTCCTTTCACAATATCATTTGCATTTACGCCCCCGCCATTACTTCCTGCAAAAAAATCCTGGCTCTGTTCGCCAATAAAACGGCCCATCACCAGAAGTGCAAATACCTGTTTATCCATTGTTGACTGATCGGCGCGTATCTGCTGAAGTTTATTTTCAATGGTGGTCTGCATATCATAATTGATACCATTGGTGTTTTCCTGTATCTGCACATCGAACGACAGCTTGGGTTCTGTTATTTTCCCGGTGATCTTTAGTATTACCTGGAAAGGAAGTTTCTGTTTATACAGTTTGTCATCACCATTTATATCGCCGCTTACTTCATTGGCAACAAGGTCATACGGCGATGCATCGATATCATACACTGCTGTAATATTTGCTTCCGCATTCGCAGGGTCGCCGCTTAATACAATGGTGCTTCCTTCCTGCAACAGGAACTTTCTTTTCAAAAATTTATTATTCAGCTGATAGCTTCCTGAGCTCAGGTTATAAGCGCCGGTGATGGATACATCGCCATTGGGATTTACCGCGGCGGTTAATTGGGCCGCGCCTTTTACATGCAGTTCATCGCGTGTTAAAGGATCAATGATCACAATGAATTCTGCATTCTTATTAATATCAATGTTCAGGTTATAGTTCAACATGGAGGCACTTGCTTTGGTGCTTGTAAGAATGGTGTCTTTTTTCCATTCGGCTTTTGTCATCATGGTATCGATGTTTACAAATTCCATCACACCTTCCCTGTCTTTTGCACTTGCCACATCCTGTTGCCGCACATAGGTTACCTGCGATTTATCTTTTAATCCAATGCTTCCGGTAATATCCGGTGCTGTTGCCGGCCCGGTTACGGTTACATCAACATCAACGATCGCTTTGCCATATATTTCCGCATTGGTAATTGAGGTATTATCAAGTGCGGTAAAATTTTTTGTTTTAACGGTCAGGTTTGTATTGAATGAACCGTTCTCCTGTTTCAATGTTCCGTCAATGATAAAAGGATGATTGAGCGAATCCCTGATCGTGAATTGATTAAATGTGATAACAGGGTATTGTATGTCGATCTTCTGCCCGCTCAGGTTCAACGCAGTTCCGTATTTTGCCAGTTGCGTATGTGCAGAATCAAACAAAATGCTTCCATTCCATTGCGGGTTCTTAACATCGCCGGTAATGGAAATATTACCTGTAAGTTTTCCTGATGAACGCGCGAGTGTGTGGCCGGTGAAAGGTTCTATCGCCGCAAACTGAATGGGTGAAAGGTTTACCTGCGCATCTATTTTCGATTGATTATAATTTCCTTTCACCGTTACATTGCTTCCCCTGCCGGTAAGGCTGCCGTCAAATGTGACCGATTCGGCTGCCGTACTCTGCGCATTCAATTCAACATTTCCAACAGGCTCGGATTGATAAGCAAGGCTGTCTATTTTTATTTTTCCGTCAAATACAGGTTCCGCTTTACCCAGCCCGTCAACTTTTACCTGTGCATTTAATATACCTGCGATCTCGAGCGAATCCCTGTTAAAAAGCCCGGTTATATTGCTCAGTGAAAACCGGTCTATTTTAATATCCAAAGGTGCATTAGGCGTAGCTGTTGTACTATTGATCGCAATCGTTTCTGCATTCTTTGAAATTTTAAAATCGCTGATATTGACTCCCGCATTGCCATAACTTAATTTATTCTGTTTGTCAACTGCCCAGTCTGCATAATTCAGTGTCAGCTTATCTTCCAGATGAATAATATAATTATCATTGTCAACACTGCCTGTAATGGCCAATGCATATTTTGGTTTTTTCTTCGGGTCATTTGTAACAATGGCTGCAGATAAATGATCGTTGCTGAACCCGCCCGTTACAGAAGTTGTGTACAATAAGAAAGATGATGAGCGTAATGTATCCAGCATGATCGCATACTTGATCGAATCTCCCACTCCATTAACGCTCGCACGCAGGTTAGCAAAATGATTTGACCCATAACCCAGCACCGGCGCTGTGAGATAAAAACTAAGCGTGCTGTCTTTTTGTTTCGTATCAAATTTTCCGGCGGCATGTATGTTTTTATCAAAGAACAATCCAGGTAAAAGCAATGCATACACAGGATCCGGTTTCAGGTCAACAGCCATCGTAAAATTTTCATCTTTTGAAACCGCTGCCGCCGCTCCTTTCTTTTCTTTTGTATACCGGGTAATATATTCCTGTAGCACAGAAGGCAGTTCATCATACCTGTAATCGCCTTTGATCTGTGCATATGCCATGGGTGATACAAGGCTGATAATAGTTTTGCCGCTGTCTTTTATTCCTTTTACAAGCAGGCTGTCAGTGCGTATCACTGCATTGTCTTTATAAACTGTGATACTATCAAGCCGTAAAAAAGCATTCAGGTTATCAGGTGAGAGGTCTTTTAACTGCAGGTCTGCTTTTGTTTTAATACGCAATGGCGTTTGATAAAAGCCAAGTGCATTCAGATCAGCATTTTCAATATTCAGTTTACCAACAGCCGTTGGATATTTTTGGTTGAATGTTGTATGCACATTCATATTCAACCGCAATAGTGAATCTAATATTTTTCCTTTTACATCGTATGAACCGGCTATCCCGTTTATATTGAATTGGATCCCGCTATAGTTATGTTGTTGCAGCCTGAACGAACTGATATCAACCGCAGCATTGATATCAGCAGTTTTATAATCGATACCCGACCCTTTTATGTTGATGGTTCCGTTGAGTTTGCCCATCAGCGAATCTTTGCTGATCCATTTGCCTGTTTCTAGGTCCTTGGCAAGCAAACGCATATTGTAACGAAGCTTGTCAGGGTTGGCAAAATTGGCCACTTGTCCTTTTACAGTTGCCGTTCCATAACTGCTGGTAATAACGAGGTCGTTGGTAACCTGTTCCATATTCCCATTCAGTTTTCCTGTAATATTGATCGATGGAGGAAGGTTAACCACCTGTTTGCCATTTGTATTTACGAAAGGGTCGATAAAACTTTTTGTTGCGGTAAGTTTAGCGATAACAAGATCATATTGCAGTTTATTTTTCGACATTGCATCACGGAGCGTTCCCGATGCATTCAGATATATATCATTCTTATCCGAATGCAGTGTGATGTTTTTGATCAGCATCTTTCCCGCATTACCAGTCATCGATGCATTTGCGTACACATAAGATACGCCCTGCAGTTGTTTGCTGTATTTGTCGGTGACAGATGGTATCAGCAACTCAACATCTTTTCTTGCGATAACATTATTGGTAAATACAATTTTGCTCTGAAGATTGCCATGATAGTTTTCGGCAATGCTGGATGGATATAACAGCAGGTCTCCTTTGATAGTTGAACCCGGCGTTTTTAAAATAATATCTTTTGCGGTAATAACAGAATCATTCATCACAACATCGCCATGAAGGGCGTTTAAAGTAAAGCCGCTTTTATCTATCCCCGACATCGACTTCACCAGCACTTTCATTTTTTTTCCTTCGGAACTGATACCCGAAACATCTGCATTCAATGAATGAACGGCAATATGGTTCATGTCGAAACCTTTCTGCTGAACTTTTTTAGAGTGGTCATCAAATGCAATGGTATTGCCGGTAAAGCTCACCTGTTTTACATTAAGCACCAGGTTACCGGCAGTAGTATCTGTTGTTGTATTGGCGTTTTTTTGTTGTGTTGTATGTTGTTCTGTAACATGGCCGCTCTTTGGCACAAAAGGAATAGGCATATCAGTACGTGCCAGTGAAAGTGAAGAACGATCCAGCTGCAATCTTTCTAAACTGAGTTGCAAAGGAGCTCTTGTTTTTAGCCCGGTGAGCATCATCTCTGTAATATCATCATTGGTATTGATGCCGAGGGTTTCGCCATTAAATCCAAAATGAGAACGGTTGATGGTTAGTTTTGCCAGCGTGATCAGCGGAATGGTATTGGCGGCAGAAATAGCCGAGTCAACTTTTTTAGGAACATGGAGATTGATCAGGCGCATATCAAATACCATATCATCAATGTTACAGGTATGAATGCCGAACAGCATCTTGTTGATATCGATGCTGTCCATTTTAATATTAAAACCTCCTACGCGCGTTGCGAGTATCGTTCCGCCATACAGGTCATTCCATTTGAATGCAGAGTGTGTTATATCAATCTCGTCAAGCGATAAAGAAAGCGATGATTTTTTTTCCGGCTCATTTGTTTTCTTTCCTGCAAATGCATCGATGATAAACTGGTAATTGAATGAACTGTCTTTTTCTTTTCGTGAAACATTAAGCGTAACAGCCCCCAATGCGATCTTCCTGATCTCGTATTCGCCTTTCAGCAACTTGAACATGTTGATGTCTACATGAACTTTATTCCCGTACAATAAAGTATCGCCGGCCTGGTCGCGCAAAAAAACGCCATCGATCTCTACCCATTTCGGAAGAAGGTAGTTAACTGCATCGATCCGTACTTCGGTTTTGATTTTAGAAGATAGGTAAGCCTGCAATTTGTTTCGTACAAACCTTTTCACAGGGCCTGTATGAATAATGATCAATAAAAGAATGAAAAGAAGGAATACAGCCACTATTATCCGTGTAATCCATTTAACCGCTTTTTTCATACATAGTTAAATGCGAAAAACATACCACAACTAATTATGTGGAGGGGCACTTATTCAGCAAATAACAGGAAGATGATGTGTATTTAATTCCCCAACGCTTTTTTACAGGTGTAAAGTATTCGTTTCAAAGAATGGAACGGGATTTGGACTTATGTAAGAAAATTATTTCTTATGAATAATTCAACACAACTTGGTTTTATCAGCTCAAAGATAGGTGAACTGGGAACCGCTGTTTTTCACAGCCATAGTAATAGTGTTTTAAACCTCAACCCAACTGTTGTTAATACATTAAAGGTAGATGACAACGGCTCTATTTGGTTTTTTGTAAACAGGCCGATACAGGCGATCACAGAATTTGATAAACAATTCCCTGCCGCCCTTAACTACTATAAGAAAGGTTCGCCTTTCTTTCTGAATGTGTTTGGCGTGGCAAGGATCGTAACCGATCCGGAAGAACTTGCCTGTGCAGATATTGATGATGAACTGAGAGAAAGGGCAAGCACCGATAAATTACTACTCTCTGTAAAAATTGCACATGTAAATTATTTCGAAAAAGAAAGTTCTGTACCGCAAACATGGCTCAGCAAATGTAAAAAAGTATTCGAAGGTTTATTTGGCGCCGGTGGCGACGACTACTATTTCACACCCGATTTTGATGTTGAAACCCATTATGCATAAAAAAAATAACGGTTGATATGAAGTATTCGTTTAAGATCCTTAGCCTGGCTTTTTTATCAATGGCGCTGGGTATGTCAATAAATAAAACAGCAGCACAACAGCAGCAAACATCCACTGAATCGCACTTAACACCTAAGATGGGTATTAAAGGCGGATTAAATCTTTCTAATCTTTATGTCAACGATGTAAAGGATGAGAACACAAAAGTTGGCGCAAATGCGGGTGTGTTTGTTAAATTACCTGTTGCCCGAGGTTTTTCTGTTCAGCCTGAAGTGTTGTATTCTATGAAAGGTTCGCAACTCAATTATAACAATGCACTTGGCAGCGGCAAATACCGTTTCGATCTTGATTATCTCGAAGTACCTGTTGCAGCGGTGATCAATATCACATCCAATTTCAACATACATGCGGGGCCATATGTTGCTTTTCTTCTTTCTGCCAAAGTAAAAGATGTTGATCAGAATGGAAACATCAACGGGGTTACTGAACTGAATAAAGATAATTTTCAATCAACAGACTACGGACTTTTTGGTGGAGTTGGATTTGACATCGGCACCACATCATTAGGCGCAAGATATAATTATGGTTTACAGGAGATCGGCAAGCCCGGCCTGTCTGGAAACGTAACACCTAACTCAAAGAATAGTGTACTCTCTTTCTATATAAGCTTTGGATTATAGGTCGGGTAGAACTGACACAGAGGAAATGAAATGAATATTTCTTTCCTCTTTTTTATGCACCTACCTGAATTTTACCTGGAAGATGGTGCCGCTGTTTGGTTGTGAATGAACTTCAATAGATGCGTTGTGTGCATTAAGGATAGTTAGGGTGGTAGCAAGCCCCAGCCCCAACCCGTTTCTCTTTGAAGTAAAATACGGTTCAAATAAACGGGCTTTTGTTTCAGGATTCATTCCGCAGCCATTATCGCTGATCATAACAATGGCAGTTCCGTTTTTATTTTGTGTGTGTATTTGTATATGTCCCGTTTCATCAGGCACAGCTTCAATTGCATTGATGAGGATATTGAGAAAAGCCATCTCCAGCTTCAGCGTATCGGCTTTAATTACCGAATCGCTCTCACCATGCTCAAAGCCGATACTGATCTTTCTGAGCAATACCCTGTCCTGCACCGCTTCTATCACTTTATTAAGTACGGATAAAAGAGAAACTTCTTTCAGATCCATATCAGCAGGCCTTGAACTTTGCAGGAGCTCCGTAATAAGGTCATTGATCCGTTTGCCGTTCCTTTCAATGATCTCCAGGTATATCTTGTCGTCTTCACCGGCCATTTGCTGAACCAGGTTTTCAACAGCCAGGTTGATATTATTCAGCGGGTTCCTCACTTCATGCGCCAGTGTTCTGATAAAACGGCCTGTAGCAGCAAGCTTTTCAGCCTGCAGGCTCGCCAGTTCCGCCAACTTTAAGCTGGTGATATCATGAATAATACCCTGTATGTAATTATGGTTGTTGCCATCCACTTCTATGGATGCTGTGATCAAACATGTCTTCACCGTTTCGCCTGTATTCGTCAGTTCAATTTCATAGTTCTCTATTTCGCCATCTTCTTTCAGCAGATCCATAAAAACATTCGCCTGTGCTTCTGTATGAAAAAAACTGCTCAGCTTTTGATCGATGGATTCTTCTACAGATATCCCGAGTATATCGGTAACAGCATAATTAATGGTGATGATGCGTGTATCGATATCGGCAATGAACACAATGTCTTTCGACTTCTCAAAGATGCTCCTGTACTTGCGTTCGCTGTCTTTGATCTTCTGCAGGTTTGATGCGCGTTCCAATGCATAACGGATGGTGCGCTCAAGCTTATCTTCATCCAGTTCCGACTTGATCAGGTAATCAAACGCGCCCGCTTTGGTTGCTTCAATATCTATTTCATAATTTCCTTTGCCGGTAAGAAGAATGATAGGCGTGCTGCAGTTCTGCGCCAGGATATCTTTGATAAGGTCAATCCCGTTCTTTGCTCCCAGCCTGTAATCAGAAAAACAGATCGTGTAATTATTATTGCATAATTCCTGCACCGCTTCATCATAACGGAATACCCATTTTACTTCGCACTTCCATGAACGCAGGTGTTTAATGTAGTCATTGATAAGCAAAAAATCATCTTCATCATCTTCTACGATCAAAATCCGGAGCAGTTGTTGCGGCGATGCGGTCATAATAATTATTGATGTTTAGGTAAGATGATGGTTAAAACGGTACCTACTCCCGGTACGCCTGCTGCAAAGATCAACCCTTTATGATTGGTTACGATCTTTCGGCAGATACTCAGCCCGATACCGGTTCCGGGATATTCTGATTTTCCTTCTAAACGCTGGAACAACTGGAATATTCTTTCTGCATACTGTTGCTCCAGCCCTATGCCGTTATCCGTGATCGTAATCTGGTGGTATTCCCTGTCTGCGGGCAAATGAAAAGATTTTTTTTCTGCAGCGCTCATCTTCTTTTCTGCGATCGTAACGATCAGCGATACATCTTTTTTCCTGAATTTAATAGCATTATGCAGAAGGTTATTAAAGAGTTGGCGCATCTGGCTCGGTATGGCTTCAATCACCGGCAATGCTGTGATAGAAATATTGGCGCCTGTTTCTAATATGGATATATCGAGATCCTTGACCGATTCCTGAACGGTCTCGGAAAGGTTAACTTCTTCATATGTTTGTTTACTACTGGTGATCTTTGAATATTCCAGTAGATTATCTATCAGGTTGCGCATATTCTCCGCTGCATTCATCATCCTTGAAAGATATAACTCGCCATCTTCCGTTAACTGTCCGGTAAACTGGTTTCGTAAACGCTGGCCGAATGTGGTTATTTTTCTGAGCGGTTCCTGCATGTCATGCGATGCCACATAGGCAAACTCTTCCAGCTCAGTGTTGGAGCGGTTTAGTGCAGCGATCTGGTTCTCCAGTGTTTTTTCGTATTCTTTAAACTGCGTTACATCGCGCGTTGTACCGATGATCTTTTGTATCTGGTGTTCATTGTTGCGGATGATCTTCGCATAAGTAGATAAAATTTTTATAACTCCTTTCGCATCCTTTATTTCAAAATCGCGGTGATAAAAATCTTTCCCTTCAAGAAAAGCACCCGAACTTTCTTCCTCAATTGCCAGGCCCGGTTCGGTGATGTGTTTCTGATAAAGATCCGCATTGATAGGCAATGCGTGTTCTTCTGCTTCATCATATCCAAATATCTGGTACATACCTTTTGTCCAGAGAATTTTACTGCCATCGCCATTACTTTCCCATGTTCCGTATTTTAAGAATGCTTCATTTTCCTGCATCATCGCTTTATAATCAGCCAGGCTTTTCATGCTTTGTTCCTGTACGGTGATGTCTCTGATCAGCCCTGTGATCCGAAGTATTTTACCACTCTCATCGCGCTGCACCCTTCCATGCTCGCTTACGATCTTCATATTATTTTTATTGGTGCGCAATTGGTATTTGATGCGGTAATTTTCTTTTAGTTCACCATCATTCAGTTTTTTTTCAAACTCAAGGAACAGTTCATCTTTAATGATATGGTCATGAAAAAAATTGATGCCCGGGGTAACATCATCCACATCATCGTATTCCAGCAAATGAAACATTCCTTTCGTCCAGAATAATTTATCAATGGTTTTATCAAACATCCAGAAACCGAATTTGAGTATGGCTTCCGCATCATTCATTAATTCATCGGCTGTCCTGTTTTTCAAAACCGGCACAGCGGCTTTCAATGAATTTTCTAACTGGATAAAATAATAAGATTTATGAAGCCTCCGGATCTTAACACGGTAATAGCTGTATTTTTTATTTTTAGCCAGCAGTTTAAAACTCTCGTCAGACGTGGATTCGCCGTTACTGCTGTCAAGCAATGACCGCATCGCTTCGCGGAAACCTTCCTGGCTCTCGGCACTTAATAAGGGATAAATGCTGTACTTCCATTCTGCAAGATCCTCAACGGTATAATTGAGCTCGTCAGCAAAGTGGCTGTTCATGTAAATAATGGTATCCTTGTCTGAATTGTAAAACAGGATGGGGCCCGTAGAAAAAAAAGAGAAGTTCTTGCCAAAAAAATTGTGATCCCCGTCTTTGTCAAGGGTTTCTTTGATAAACGCAAGATCTGATAAGAAAGATTCTAACATACACAGCCACTCGTTTATTCCTCGTTGAATTCATTGTACTGCTTCATTTTATTATAAAGCGTTTTCCTGTCTACGTTAAGTAATTTTGCTGCTTTGCTTTTATTGTAGTTGGCTTTTTTAAGCGCCTGTACGATCATTTCATATTCCGCATCAATGCTTACTGCTTTCAATGCATGCGAACTGATCTCAACCGTTTTGTGCCTGTTATCAGGATAGCGTTCTTCCATGGCAACAGGTGCATTGGCATAAGAAGATGGATTTGTATGATGATTTGCAGGCTCGTGATATGCAGTTGTTTTTTCTTCGGCTTCGGGTTCGTGCTGCGCCACATCAAAAGTGAGTTTGCTGTGATTCACCAGTTCAAATGGCAATACGGAAATATCGATCATATTTCCATCAGCCAGCAATGCGGAACGTTTTACTACGTTTTTTAATTCACGCAGATTGCCTGGCCATCCGTATGTTTTAAAGATCTGTTCCACTTCGGGTTTGAAGCCGTTCACATTTTTGTCCAGCTCATCATTGGTTTGATCGAGGAAAAAATGCGCAAATGTCATGATATCATTTTTCCGGTCACGCAACGGCGGAACCGTAATACTGAATTCATTGAAACGATGATACAGGTCTTCCCTGAATTTTCCTTTCTTCGCTTCATCCCATAACCTTTCATTGCTTGCTACAATAATGCGGATATCCAGTTCAATGTCTTTATTGCCTCCCACCCTGCGCATTTTTCTTTCCTGTACAACGCGTAAGAGGGAAACCTGCACATCATATGGCAGGTTTGATATTTCATCCAGGAAAACGGTACCGCCATTGGCTAATTCAAGCGTTCCGCTTTTTTGTGCAAGCGCGCCGGTGAATGAACCTTTTTCATGGCCGAACAATTCGCTCCCGGCAAGTTCTTTTGAGAGGACACCACAATCAACCGCGATAAAAGGCATTTTTTTCCTTTTGCTTCTCTCATGTATTTCCTGTGCAATGGCTTCTTTACCGCTTCCGCTCTCGCCATAAATGATCACGCTGTAATTGGTTGGTGCAACGAGATCCATCTGTTTCAGTATGTTCCTGAATTCGGCTGTTTCACCAAAAATATATTTCGGCCTTGGTTGTTTTTTTCTGTTCGATGCTGTTTCAGCAGCATGTTGTATTACTTCTTTTACTGCGGCGTGCCCATTCAATGGCTGCTCCGGAGTATCTTTTGAAATACTCAGCGCTTTTTTAATGGTCAATAATATTTCTTCGGGGAACAATGGTTTGGTTACATAATCAAAAGCGCCGTGTTTAATTACTTCTACCGCTATTTTAATATCGCTATAGCCTGTAATGATAATTACAGGCACACGCGGCAACCGCTCTTTTATCTGGATCAGCAATTCTTTTCCGTCAGTATCTTCCAGCCTGAAATCACAAAGGATCACATCAGGTGCATTGGCTGCGATCTCTTCGAGGCCTTTCTTTCCATTATGCACAAACTTTACATCAAAATTGTTACGGGTCAGGAAACGTTCAAGCAGCCGGCACATATCCATGTCGTCATCAATAATCAGGATTTTGTTCATATGAGGAAATGGTATTAGTTATCTTAAAAGTAAATGTTTTTTAATTAGTATTAAACTGCCTTTGCCCATATCCTGCGCATATCGCCTACCGGTATATTCAAAAGATCGCGGTACTTCGCCACAGTTCTCCTTGCAATCTTTATTCCATGCTCTTCCAGCAAGGTAACCAGGTGCTGGTCGTTATACGGATTGCGTTTGTCTTCCGCTTCAATGATCTCTTTCAGTTTGATCTGCACCACGCGGTTACTTACCGATACGCCTTCTTCATTCACAATTCCTTCTGTAAACAGGTTCTTGAGCAAAATATAGCCAAAGGGCGTATCGATATATTTATTACAGGTCACGCGCGAAATGGTTGAAATATCCAGGCCCACTTCTTCCGCGATATTTTTCAGGATAATGGGTTTGATATAGGATTCATCGCCGTGCAGGAAATAATCCTTTTGCTTTTTTACGATCGATCTTACGATACGCAGCATATTATCTTCACGCTGTTTGATAGCATTGATGAACCACATCGCCGAATTCAGTTTGCTTTTCATGTTCTGCATGGCTGATTTTTCTTCGGATGTGCGGCCTTCTGCATGCTGCACCGTTTCCATCAGCGACTGGTTAATATACAGCCTGTTTGATTTTTGCCTGTACAGGTCAACCATTAAAGTTTCTCCTTCAATGGTCAGGATAAAATCGGGGATGATGGTTTCTTTTACGATCATGTCCTCTGCAGCTATATTCATCGGTTTCAGCTGAAGTGTACTGATGTGTTTTAAAATGATGGAAATTTCTTCTTCATCAACATCCAGCCCGTTACAGATCCTGTCGAAACTTCTTTTCTGTAACTCATTATAATATTTATCGATCAGTAAAATGGATTTCTTTACGATCGGGCATTTTTTCTGCGCATTCAGTTGCTTTAATAAAAACTCCTGGATATTCCTGCAGCCGATACCGAAGGGATCAAGATCCTGTATCTGCAGCAATATTTTTTCTACAACGGTCTCTTCTACAAATATTTTCTGGGAGAAAGAGATATCATCGGCTATTTCCGCAAGGCTTCTTTCAAGGAACCCGTTATCCGAGATACAATCGATGATATATTCTGCGATCTCTTTTTCTTCCGCAGTAAGTGTGAGATTGATCAGTTGCTGTTTGATGCTTGACCTGAAATCTACCCTGTCCTTCATCGGAAGGTTAACATTGTTATTATGTATATAGGTTTCCGTTTCGAGTTTATAATCGGGAATATCATCATAACCATATTCTTCCCAATCCTGGTAATCCTGTGGATCGTCTTTTTCGGGTTGTAAATTTTCCAGGCTGTCGTCTTCCGCTTCGGCCTCCAGTAAAGGGTTTTCGTCAATTTCGTCGCGTATTCTTTGTTCGAGCTGGATGGAGTTAAGGTGATAGATACCCAGCATCTGTATCTGTTGAGGGCATATCTTCAGTGATTGCTTCTGCAGTTGAACTTGATTTAACATAGCCGTTGGTTTAAAGAGAGAAGATGTTTATATTAATGCAAGAAGGAGACCAGAAAAAAATGCTGTAAAAAATTCATAATACATTGATGGTCAATTGCTTCATTTTTTTAGTAATTTCATATCTCCTTATACCAAAGCTATCCTGCTATAGAAACGGGGAAATGATTCTACACTTTAATAGATTATTCAATTTAAGCTATGAGGGACAGCCGCATTTCATATGTGATCTTTGTATTCTCAGTAATAATATTATTACTGCTTGCTTTTGTGTATGCCGATCAGAATAAAACAGAATTGAGATATGTAAGCGATGTAGAACATACTTACCAGGTGATCATATCCCTTCATAACTGTGAATTGCAGGTATTTGATGCAGAAAGCAGTCAGCGTGGTTACCTGCTTACCGGGGATGCGCATTTCCGTGAAGCATGGCTGGCCGCTAAAGGAAAAACAGATTCATTGTTACGGGAATTGAGATTACTGATTTCAGACAATCCCATTCAAAGAGTAAACCTGCACCTGTTAAGCGCTGCTATTGCGGAAAGGCAGCAATTACTGATCGAGAATGGCGATCCAGGTAAATATAATAAAGACAGGTCTTTTAAAGGCAGGCTCGAGATGGATAAGATAAAAGCCTATGTTGCCATGATGGAGAAAGAAGAAAGCCAGCTTCTTGTTATCCGCAGTGAGGCAAAGAATCATTACCAGGCCGTGAATTTTCGTTTTCTCAAATACGGGTTCATTTTTGTGATCGCGATCTGTATGGGTGCGCTTTACCTGATCGTCCGTGAATTAAGGGCGAAGATCGGGGCGCAAAAAATACTTGAACAGAATATCATCGACCTGAAACGAAGCAAAGAAGAGATAGAGGAGCTGACTTTTACCACATCGCATGACCTGCAGGAGCCATTACGCAAGATCAGGACACTCAGCACACTGCTCAATAAACGTTATGTGGATAGTGATAAAAGGGATGATAATGATGAAAAGGATATCTTAAACCGGATAAACCGGTCAGGTGAAAGAATGCATGAACTGATCAATGCATTACTCGATTTCAGCAATCTGCTCCATTTGCCTGATAAAAAATTGATTGATCTTGACCTATTGTTTACCGAAGCAGCTGCGGGCATAAAAGAGAGTACAGAAGTAATGTTACATCATGAGCAAACACTTCCTTCCATTTATGGTTATAAGCAACAGCTTTTACTTATGTTTACACAATTGCTGGATAATGCAGCTAAATATAAACATGCCGGCCGTTCATTAGAAATAACTGTACAGTATGCGTTGATCACGATTGAGGAAGAGGCTGAAAGAGGTTTCTGGAAAAAAGGGCATGCAAAGAAATACCACAAAATAACCATCACAGATAACGGGATAGGTTTTGACAATTCATTCAAAGAAAAGATATTTATCCTCTTCCAGCGTTTGCATACACAGAATGAATATAGTGGCAAAGGCATCGGGCTGGCGCTCGCCAAAAGGGTAATGGCCAACCATTATGGATCTATTGAGGCAAGCGCTGAAAAAGATGCAGGCGCATCTTTCATGCTGTTCTTTCCGGCAGAATAAGGCCCGTTTGTTTTTATTGATCCTGCGGTTGGTTCTTGAACGATAAGAACATTGCACGGATAAAATCAATATCTACGTCCACACCCGGAAAGAGAAAACTTCCGCAGATTATCTTAACCCCTTCTTTTACTATGTCTGAAGCTGAATGCATGTTGTGATTATTATATGCAATTATTAAAAACAAGTGCCATCGATCCTGTGTTTTCTATGAGGAAATGGTTATACAGTTGGGGGAATTACGGGTATGATTTTTTTTATGTTGGGTATATACAGCATCATTTTCTAACCTTAAATTGATTTATTATGTTACGCTGGTCGGTTACTTTCTTTGTCATTGCCATCATTGCGGCTATATTTGGTTTTGGCGGTATCGCTTCAAGCGCTGCCGGCATTGCTAAATTTTTGTTTGGGTTATTTATCGTACTATTTCTTTTGTCTGTCATATTCGGCAGAAGGCGCGTATGATATAATTATCCATTTCTATAAATAAAAAGCCACTTCGAAGAAGCGGCTTTTTATTTATACAGTTAAAAGTGAATAGTTAATAGTTAAAAGTGATGAGGATAATTCGCAACTATTCACTATTAACTATTAACTTTTAACTGAGATGTACGTTATCCCGTAAAACTCGTCATCAGTATCGCTGATTTTTCAAGTGCGTATATGCTGTGCGGCACGTTCTCATGTATGAAAACAACTTTATTTTCACACAATTCAAATGCGTCTCCTTCGGTAGTTACATTTACTTTCCCTTCCCGTACTTCGATCATCACTAGCCCGTCAACTGAAATATTATCTATCACTGCTTCTTCATGCAGACAGGTGAGCACAACGGTTGTACCTGGCGTTTTAAAAAGTGTAATCCCGTTGCGGTCGTTCTTTTCCCAGGCATTTTCGTCTTTTAATTGCTTTATTACATCTTTAATGTCTGCGGTAACATAAGAAGCGTCAATTACCCGTGCGCCTTCTGGGCGGTTATAGGTTGCATCATTTGTTTTCATGGCTTTTATTTTGAGAAATGATAAAAAAAATATGCCGGGTAGCGTGTATAAATGTAGAATCCTGTACACGTATGGGTAGGCTTGAAGCCTGTTGATAGTAGTCACTCGGTGGAGCCGAGCGACTGTGCTGTGGCACAGATTTTCTACATAAAAATAAAAGCATTCCTATGAAAGCTATATGGACAGGCTCTATCGGCTTCGGCCTCGTAAACATACCGGTAAAGCTTTACAGCGCTGTTGAAGCCAGTGAACTTGACCTTGATATGCTGGATAAAAAAGACCATGCAAACATCAGGTTCAAGCGTATAAATGAAAGAACTGGCAAAGAAGTGGCCTGGGAAAATATTGTGAGAGGTTATAATCTGAATGATAAATATGTAGTACTGACAGATGAAGATCTGGCGAGTGCAGCGCCTGAAAAAACAAAGATCATTGAGATAACAGAATTTATCAAAGAAGATGAAGTTAACAGCATTTATTATGAAATGCCTTATTATGCGGAACCTGAAAAAAACGGCGCCAAAGCATATGCTTTGCTGCGCGATGCTTTGCAGAAAACCGGGAAAGCAGGCATTGGAAGTTTTGTGTTACGAACGAAAGAAAGCCTTTGCCTGATCAAAGCAGAAGATGGTATACTGGTAATAAACAGGATCCGTTTTGCAGAAGAGATCAGAAAACCGAACGACCTCAAAATTCCATCCTCCACCAGCAAGCCTGCTGAAATGAAAATGGCTACGGAACTGATCAATCAATTAACCGGCGAGTTCGATATCTCTAAATACAAGGATACGTATTCAGATAAATTAATGAAGATCATCCGCGCAAAATCAAAAGGAAAACTGAAGGCAGTGCCGGTTATGAAAGTGGTTCACTCAAAAACAACCGACCTGATGGCGCAGTTGAAAGCAAGTTTGGGATCATCACGGAAAAAGGCATCTTGAAAAAGTATATAAAGTAGATAAGGTATATAAAGTAAATAATGTAAAGCGATGTCGTTATCATTATATAATAAGAAAAGAAACTTTAAGCAAACATCCGAGCCGGTTGGCAAAACTTCTGCAGAATCGAAACTTCGTTTTGTTGTGCAACGCCATCATGCATCGCATATTCATTATGATTTCAGGCTGGAAATGGGTGGTACTTTGAAAAGCTGGGCGGTTCCGAAAGGCCCCTCTTTGAATCCAACCGTAAAACGTTTGGCAATGCTGGTTGAAGATCATCCGGTCAGTTATATTGATTTTGAAGGAACGATCCCGAAAGACAATTATGGCGCAGGCACAGTAGAGGTTTGGGATAATGGAACCTATATTCCCGTTGATGAGAAGCTACAACCTATCAGTGAAACAAAAGCGCTCGCCGCTTTTAAAAAAGGCAGTTTAAAATTTGAACTGAAAGGAAAAAAAATAAAAGGCGGTTTTGCTTTGGTACGGTTAAAGAATGATGATGGCAAAAGCTGGCTGCTGATCAAACATCGTGATACCTACGCTGTTGATGAGGACTATAACAGCGAAGATTACAGCAAAGATAAAAAGAAAGAAGACAGGCTTGGATCAACCAAAAAAACCGCTGTAAAAAAAATAGTAAAAAAAAAGCCTGAGGCCATCCAAAAAATAAACTTTTCGGCGGGCGACAGAAAACTGGCGAATTACATAAAACCAATGCTGGCCTCAACCGCAGAAGGGCCTTTTGATGATACGAACTGGTTATTTGAATTAAAACTCGATGGCTACCGCGCCATCGCAGAACTTGGCGAGGGGCATGTAAAACTTTATTCAAGGAACGGATTATCTTTTATTGATAAATATCCTTCCATTATCCAGGCGCTTCAAAAAATAAAACAGCATGTTGTGCTGGATGGAGAAGTTGTATTGGTAGATGAGAACGGCAAACCCGATTTTCAAAAACTACAGCACTATGAAGATAATATGCAATATCCGTTGGTGTATTATGTATTTGATATGCTGTTGTTTGAAGGCGAGGACATGAAAGAACTTCCCCTGGTTGAAAGAAAAAAACTGCTGAAAAAATTACTCGGCAAAAATTCCACCATTAAATATTGCGACCATATTGAAAATACCGGTACGGCTTTTTTTGAAAAGGTTGTTGCGGCTAACATGGAAGGCATTGTGGCTAAGAAAAAAGAAAGTGAATACCATAGCGGTTTACGAACCAAAGACTGGCTCAAAATAAAAAATATTCTTACACATGAAGCGGTGATCGCAGGATATACCAGTCCACGCGGCGCCCGCAATCATTTTGGCGCATTGATCCTTGGAAAATACAATGGCTCCGGATTAACTTATATTGGCCATACAGGAACGGGTTTTACGGAACAGTTGCTGAAAGAGTTATGGAACAAAATGCAGCCGCTTGTTACAACCTCTTCTCCTTTCTCAAAAAAAATAAAAGTAAATGCACCGGTAACCTGGGTAAAACCAAAACTGGTAGCCGAACTCAATTATACAGAATTAACAGATGAAGGAATGATGCGCCACCCGGTATTTATCCGGTTACGGCCCGATAAAAACGCAAAAGAAGTAACTATGAAAGAAGATACAAAAGTTGCTGTGAAAAGGTCAACCCGTACAACAGCATCTAAAAAAAAAGCAATAGAAGCACCGGCAAATAACAAAACATTGGTGATCGAAAAAAGAAAACTGGAATTAACCAACCTCAATAAGATATTCTGGCCCAAAGAAGGTTTTACAAAAGGCGATCTGATCGATTATTATGACAGGATCGCACCATATATCCTTCCCTATCTTGCCAACAGGCCATTGTCGTTGAAACGAAACCCGAATGGTATCAATGAAGAGGCATTTTATCATAAAGATGCAGGCGGGTCTGCACCGGCATGGATAAAGAAAGCCAATATCCATTCTGAGTCTGCCAATAAGATCATCCATTATATTGTTTGTAATAACAAAGCCACTTTATTATATCTCGCTAATCTTGGCTGCATCGAAATGAATCCATGGAACTCAACCACAGCGGCGCTTAAACGGCCATCTTATCTTGTGATCGATATAGACCCTTCAGAAAAAAATACATTCGGCCAGGTGATCGATACGGCACTTGTAACAAAAGAAATTTTAGATAAAGCCGGTGCTGAATGTTATTGCAAAACATCAGGTGCAACGGGTTTGCATGTATATGTGCCGATGGGAAATAAGTATGATTATGATGACGTAAAGAATTTTGCGCACATCATTGCCTCACTGGTACAGGAGCAGTTGCCTTCTTACACAACGCTTGAAAGAAACTTACACAAACGCGGCGATAAAATGATCTATGTTGATTACCTGCAAAACCGCACCGGCCAGACCTTGGCAGCTGCCTATAGTTTACGCCCGAAAGAAGGCGCCACAGTTTCCACACCTTTGGACTGGAAAGAAGTGAAACAGGGTTTACATCCTTCTGAATTTCATATCAACAATATCCTGCAGCGCATAGAAAGCAAAGGCGATCTCTTCTCCCCTGTTTTAAAAAGATCAACCGACATAAAAAAATGTCTGAAGAACCTGGGAGTATAATTCTTAGTGCATCATTTATTTTTTGCCACAGAATACACAGACAGGCACAGATGAAACCGGTCTGTGTAATTCTGTGTCTTCTGTGGCAATAATTTTTTTCCTTCACACAAAAGCAAAAGAAAACCGCCTCAATAAATTGAAGCGGTTTCTTTCTTTGTATGTTTATTTATTAAGTCTGCCGTTATTAATCTTTCTTAAGATTTGGATGTGGGGCAGGCACTGCGCTTGGCCCGTCTTCAGTTGTGCTTTGCAGGTCAACTGTGTTGGAATCTCCATCCATACCGTATGAGAAGATCAACCTGCTTTCAGCGATACCTTGTCTTTCAACCAGGTATTTGATCACCGCATTAACCTTATCCCAGCTTGATTGCTGTGCAGCTTTGCTTGATGCACCATATCCAAGTACTTTAACTTTACAGTTTGGATTTGCTTTGATAGTTGCTGCAGCTGATGCCAATGTTGCTTCTGCTGACCTTGATAATTTTGAATTGCCTTTGAACTGTACACTTGGCAGGTTACCCATAGTACAGGTTGGAGCTGCAACGGTTGGTTTCATGTTAGCAAGCAGATCGCGGATCTCTTTGCAGCATGCTGGTTCAGGACATGTACCCACACCATCATTATTAACAGGGAAACAGTTTTTCGGAGTAAGTATTTCTTTATCACGGCAATCAGGAACTCCGTCGCCATCTGTATCTCTTGACACGCCATGTGAATCTACAGGGCATCCTTTAGGAGTGTTTGGCTCAAGGTCGAACTGATCTGTTACACCATCTCCGTCAGCATCAGGCAATACCACTTTTGGTAATTTCATGTGCTTAGGTTCATTAACTTCTGCATAGATATAATCGTTCGGATTGTACCACCATAAAGGATATACTCTTGTAGCACGGTTGCCGAGATTGATATTGAAACGTACACTGGTAAAACCATAATAGTCATCATTATTACCGCCTTTGAATGCATCGAGGTAATCATACCCGGTAAAAGTAAAAGTGAATTTATGTTCGATGCCGATATTCAACCTGTCGCTCACTTTGAATGCGATACCACCACCTAAATCCAGCCCGTGGAAAACAGAATACGCATGTCTGCCGTTGATCACTGCACCGCCCATGGTTCCTATTAAACCAGCCTGGCTGTTTGGATTTAGTAATCCATAGAATATAGAATAGCCGCCGGGTTGTCCGCCACCAGGGATAGGTGTTTTATATAATACTCGCGCTGCACTCAGGCTGTAACCACCCAACAGGTAAACATTTGTTTTAGGATCGCCGCGATAATAACTGGCGCTGTTAAGCGACATGATCGCATCCACACTGAACTGGTGTGTCTGGTTCTTATAAGGAACCTGGCCGATCAATGTTCCATACACACTGGGTGTACCTGAATTGAGCAGGCCGGTAAGGCTTGCCCTGATCGACCACATATGATCGATCGCTTTTCTTAATGAAACGATACCGCCAAAACCTGCATTACCCTTTACATCACCGGCAATATATGTAACACCTGCGCCAATGCCGAGCTCCCACATATTGCGGGGTTTGGGTGGATAAGGATAGTCATTGTTCAGGAATTGTACAAACTGCGGCCTACCTGATACAGGTATGATTGAACTGTCTTTCCAACTCCAGCCAATAGCCTGGGTGTTCTGCGCTTCGGCAAAGAAGGCTATGAGAACTAGGAAAGGGACGAGGAAGAATTTAACGATTCTCATGTGAATTAATTTTAAATGATGGATAAGTGTTTTACTTGTTTGCTTTAATAATTATTTTCAATTTTGTAAAAGCTGCTTGAACAGGGCTTCGACATTTAACAATGCATATTGTAAAAAATATACCTAATTAAAAAAGCCCTGTTTTGTAGAAAAAAATTCTCATATTATTTCCAAAACCCAGGATTGCTGAAAGGAGCCATCAAAAGCTTATAGGAATGTGCAGCCTTTTTAAACCGCAAAATAAAATTATATAATAAAAGAAAGTATATTTGAGTTGTACTGAGAATCAAAAACTTAATCCAATTAAAAATTATAAGGTAGATGAAAAATTTGTCCATTCTTGTAGCGGAAGATGATGCAGATGACAGGTTCCTGATAAAAAAAGCAATGGAAGAAAGCGGCGCCGGCGAAACGATCGATTTTGTTGAGAACGGTGTTGAGCTGATGGATCATCTGAATAATATCAAAACAGAAAAGATCGCCACCAATTATCCGAAATTTATTCTGCTTGACCTGAACATGCCAAAGATGGATGGCCGTGAAGCATTAGAGACCATTAAACTGAATAAGGATTTCAAAAAAATACCTGTGATCGTATTCAGCACAACAAAGAACCAGATAGAAGTAAAAAGATGTTACGATCTTGGCGCAAATACATATATCGTAAAGCCTGTAAATTTTGATTCACTGGTTGCGATCATCCAGGATCTCCGGGAATATTGGTTCAATACAGCTACGCTTGCTGATAATGCCTGATCTGGCGCTTAATGAAATTGCCGACCTTTGAAAGAAAATTTCCATCTTCCGTTATTTCGTGCGAGAGATAATTCTTGAGAAGTGCCGGCATCACCAGTTTAACGATCCATCCGGCATTGCGTAATAAAAAGTTTTTTACAACAAGGTTTATACCCATATCGATACTTGCTGTAAGTAATGGGTTGCTCGAATCTTTGGAGGTAAATTTTCCAACTATTTCGAAAACACGCTTTACCGGTTTCAAACTGATCTTCACTTCTTCAAACTCGGTTTTCAGCAATATTTTCCGCTCATTCAGTAAAAGAGTGAGCCGTTGCTTTTCAAGAAGCAGGTCATTATAGTTACGGATAGAATTATTCATACATGCTTTTTATGATTAGGTTCTTCACAAAAGGATAGAATATTTTTTTGCGTGTAAAAAACAGGAACAGGAAAATGATCAAAGCCAATGCACCCGTAAGTAAAAATCCTACGGCAACATCACCGGTTATCTTTCCAAGCCACAATGAAACACCGATGCCTAAGAAAATAGCGGTTACCAGGCAAACCAATGCACCCACCATGGTGAATGAAGCTACCGCAGATATATCTGCCGTTTTTTTATTGATCTGTAAAAGTGTAAGCTGGTAATAGGTTTCAATGTAATCAATACCCAGATCGGCGATGTTGGGTTTTGATTCTTTTTCTTCAGACAGGCTTGTGTATGTTTTTTCCATAAAAATTCGTTTCCGGAAATATTGTGTTATAACAGAAAGGCGGGCACTGAGGCCCGCCTTTGCTCTTCACTTATCCTACACTTTCTTTTACTTTATCTGCGCGTCTTGCAGCATCGCCGGCAAGCCCTTCTGCCTGTTTGGTAACGGTGCCGGTTATTTCAGAAATCTTTTCTTTGCCTGCATCTATCATATCACCTACTTTATCGGCAAGGTCATTGGCGGTATCGCTGATCTTTTTCCTGATGTCCGCTCCTTTTTCAGGTGCCATCAACATCCCTATCGCGATGCCTGCAGCTGCAGCTCCCAATAAGCCGAGAATAATTTTACTTGTGCTTGTCATAATGGTAGTTTTAATTTTTAATACGATGGTTGTACATACTTTTAAAATAATTATGCCGTTATAATATGGGATAACTACAGGAACGCATGAGGAAAAAGCTCTACACAGCCTTTTTTCAGCCTGATAATGACCATGGTATGATTATATAACCACCTTGTTTATGAAACGTGTTCTGATCATTGATGATGAAGAAGATCTTTGTATGCTTGTGCAATCTTATCTCTGCAAAAAGAATTACGAAGTAGCTATTGCTTACACACTTACCGAGGGCTTCAAAAAATTAGAAACCTTTTCTCCGGATGTACTTCTGCTCGACAATAATTTACCCGATGGTATGGGTTGGAAAGAAGCAGGCAACATACACCGCAAATTTCCAGACCTGAATATTACACTGATCAGCGCTTACCATATGCCCAAAGATTTTACCTTAGAAATGAACTGGGGTGTGAACATTCTTGAGAAACCCATCTCTCTCAATGATATTGAAAAATACCTGTAGCATTTATACATGCAGTTCTCCATGCACACCTTTCAGTAATGATCTTCTAACCATTATCGACAATGCCATCCTGATCATTTCGCCTATCCTGGAACTGCCGGTTTCCCAATAAAAAGCTTCGTCTGTTTTTACTTTTAAAAGGCATAAGGCAGGATCATCAATTCCTTTCGGGAACCAGGCTTTTACTACCGGCGTCCATTTTTCCTGTATTGATCTTTTATCGGTCACCACTCCTGCCCTGCCTTTAACGTGCAGGTAACAATGCTTTCCGGGATGTGCGAAAACAAGTTCAACACGGTTCTCGATCTCAACATCTTTTACTTTGTTGGAGTGGATATTGGTAAAGAACCAGATATTGCCCTGGTGATCCGTATCTACTACTGCCATTGGCCTCGACAGGCAATCACATGCTTTTCCGGAGCTGATAAAAACACAGGTATGTATGCTTTTGATAAGTTGCTGCAGTTTTTTTACAGCTTCGCCTGATTGAAGATTCCTTTCCATATTGTATGATCTATTTAGGTTTATTGTTTGCCAGTATCAATACTATACCCAATACACCAACACCGATGCCGGCATACAAAGGCCAGCTGACCGTTTTGTTCTCTTTCCTGTTTACCTGCAGCGGGCCAAGATCAACCACTTTTTTTTCCTGCGTAAAATTGACAGAGGTAAAAATGCACATCAATATCCCGATGGCTAATAAAATGATCCCGAATGTTTTCATATGCTTTAGGATAAGGTGTACAATACCCGGTTAAATTCCTGTGCCTTTAACCTGATCAATGCCGCCGATAAACTGGGTAATTAAATCAACATCCGCTTTTAAATAGCCGCGGACTGGTTTGGCCGCATTTATGGAACAGTTTTTTTGATTTTGGCAAAAACTCCTATATGAAACTTCTCATTAAAAACATGGTGAGCGGCGGGTGTATGCTTGCCGTAAACACGATCCTGTCTGATTGTAAGGTCAATTACGATGAGATAAAAATGGGAGAAGTTTCTTTACGGGAAAGACTCTCCGATAAACAGTATGAACAGATAAGATCGGGATTGCAGGCGATCGGTCTCGGGCTCATCACAGATAAGAGGTCTGTACTGATCGAAAAAATACGAAGCTCCATATTGGAATTGGTTTATTCATCAGAAGAACCGCTTGTTAAAAAATACTCCTGCCTGTTGAGTGAAAAATTAAAATACGATTATACTTATCTGTCCAATGTATTTAAAGAAGCAAAAGGGATCTGCATACAGAATTATATCATCGCGCATAAGATCGAAAGGGTAAAACAATTACTCGCATACAGCAACCTGAATTTAACCGAGATCTCCTACCGTATGAATTACAGCAGCGTGGGGCACCTGGCCAATCAATTCAAAAAAGTTACCGGTATCACTGCGCGTAATTTTAAGCAATTGCAAAACAAGGAATTCATCCCGCTGGAAGTTTTATAAACATTGCGGTTCAAACTGCATGATTATTGCCCGATAATAGAAGAACGGGCGTTTTGTAGTTTATTTAACCGCATTTTTTAAGAATTAAATCCAAAAACCCCATATTTCACGAAAAATAATGGGAAAATTGGCGTGTGCCATAATAAAAATGTAGAAAAATATACCCGTTTAATTTAACGAACCGAACGAAACGTATATCACTACTATCCAAAATTAAAAATCATTTTTATGCAAAATGATGAACTGCCGATACTGAGAAACCTTTTTTTTTGTATCAAAAGGCATAAGATATCAAAGGGCTTTTTACGTAAAATTATTATCTTAGGTAAGATGTCCCCAATATCGTGTACAGCCTCTTCCTGCCGTAGCATTTTTATAGCAATATTTATTTGCTCAAATGCCTGCTGCATCTATACAAATGCACAAACCACTTTACCCGAATCGCGTGAATTAAAAAAATTGTCCGTTGAGGAATTAATGAATATTGAAGTTATTTCCGTTTCAAAAAGCCCGGAAAAATTAACCGAAGTGCCTTCAGCTATCCAGGTTATTACGGGTGAAGATGTATATCGTTCCGCTTACACTAGTTTACCTGAAGCGCTTCGCCTCGCTTCCAATTTGCAGGTGGCAAAAACAAATTCGCACGACTGGGCCATTTCATCAAGGGGTTTTAATGCTGCACAGCTTTCAAACAATACGCTTTCCAATAAATTATTGGTGATGATCGATGGCCGTTCCGTTTACACGCCTCTTTTTGGCGGTGTGTTCTGGGATGTACAAAATGTATTACTCGAAGACCTATCCCGCATTGAAGTGGTAAGCGGCCCCGGCGGAACATTGTGGGGCGCCAATGCTGTAAACGGCGTGATCAATGTAATAACCAAAACGGCCAAAGAAACACAGGGTTTATTTTTATCCGGTTCAACGGGTTCATTCCTGAAAGATTATGCAGCGGTTCGTTATGGCACCAAACTCGCTCCCAACCTGTATTTCAGGATGTATGAACAGCAATTTGACCAGGGCGATATGAAACTGAAAAATGGAAATGATGCCAATGACGGATGGACAATGACACAAGGCGGTTTCCGGATGGATTATTTTCCATCAGCTAAAAACACGTTCACTTTACATGGAGATATTTATGGAGGCAAAGAAGAAAACCCAACCAATTCAATTGAAAACGGGCAAAACATTTATGGTAAGTGGACACATAATTTTTCTGAAAGATCAGAACTGACCATCAATGCGTATTTCGACCGGACATTAAAAGATTTTCCGGTCTCAAAGATCACCGACCGCCTGGTTACTTATGATCTCGATGTTCAGCATCGTTTTCGTTTAGCCCCCCGGCATAATATCCTGTATGGGCTTGGCTTTCGTTTGATGGACGATAATTTTACCAACGCACCCTCGATCAGTTTTAATCCGCCGGATAAAATGCTCCATCTCATCAATACTTTTGCACAGGATCAGGTAAACATCGTACCACATAAACTCGAGTTAACGGTAGGCACCAAATTATTATACAATGATTATTCAAAATTCGAGTTTCAGCCAAGTGCAAGACTGGCCTGGCTGTTAACACCAAAAAATACAATATGGGCAGCAGTATCGCGTGCAGTAAGAACACCAAGCCGTTTTGAAACAGATGAAATAACAACTGCGTTGACCACGCCAGGCGGATATTTTTTGTCGGAAACAGTGGTCGCGTATGAATTAGGTTACCGGTTGCGCCCTGCAGAAAATGTTTCTTTTTCAATAGCAACTTATTACAACATTTATGATAATCTCCGCAGCATCAACACCAACCCAACCCCACCAAGTAATTTTATTTTTGCAAATGACCAGAAAGCCAATTCATGGGGTGTGGAGATATCCGGCAATGTGATCGCTGCAGACTGGTGGAGATTGCGCGGCGGGTACACTTACATGGATAAAAAATTTACCTATAAATCAGCCAATGTATTGCCTACAGCGAGTTCTATTGAAGCGTTAGATCCGTTGAACCAGGCAATGATCCAGTCGATCATGAATCTTCCCGGCCATCTTCAACTGGATATTACCGGAAGGTATGTTGATGATATTGTAACACCATTTACCACTACCACTTCTGTAAACGCATACACAACATTCGATGTTCGTTTTGCATGGGAACATGCGGGTTATACCATTTCATTACATGGACAAAACCTTGCCAGTTCAGATCATGCAGAATTCGGGCAACGCCAATTGCCAAGAAATGTAGCAGCTAAACTTACCATACGCTTTTGAGCAATTCGCAAAAACATATGACCCCTGTGCATTTCGCAAAGCCGGCAAAATCTGTTGCGTGTTGGTTGTTGTGCTTTTTCATGGGTATGCAATTACTGCAGGCACAAACGCCGGCATCAAAAGAGTATAAAGTAAAAGCGGTATTCATTTACAATTTTATCCAGTTTGTTGACTGGCCGCAAAATTCTTTTGCGAGTGAAACCTCGCCTTTTATCATTGGTATATTAGGCGATGACCCTTTTGGCACCGCAATAGATGAAGTGGTGGCGGGAGAAAAATTTGACAGGCATCCTGTAATTGTTCAGCGTTACCATGATGTGAAAGAAATAAAAAATTGCCAGATACTTTATCTCAGTTCAGGTGAGGCCGAACATCTCAGGGAAGATCTGGCTGTTCTCCCCGGCACCGGCATGCTTACCGTAAGCGATAACAATAATTTTGCACGCATGGGTGGAATGATACGTTTCTTTACGCAGAATAATAAGATAAGGCTACAGATAAATCCTGATGCGGCAAGGGCGGTTAACCTGATCATCAGTTCAAAACTGCTGCGTGTGTCTGAAATTTATGACCCAAATAAACCGCAGCAATGAAACAGGTAAAAGATCAGCGGATACAGAGTAAGTTAATGAGGGTTATTCTCGTTATCTGCGGTATTGTATTATTTCTTACCTACGCTTCTTATTTTATTTATGAATTTTTTACATTCCGCGAAACAACCAAAACGCAGTTAACTACCCTTGGCAAGATCGTTGCCACGAACAGCACCGCAGCCCTCGCTTTTGATAATCATGAAGATGCCAATGAAATACTCGGTGCTTTAAAAGCTGAGAGCAGTATCGTTGCCGCGAGCTTATATGATAAGAACGGAAAACTGTTTGCCAAATACCCACTGTCCATTACAGCAGAAACCTTGCCCGCCTCACCGCAATGGGAAGGCTACCAGACTGCGGGCTTTTACCTGCAAGGGTTTCAGACAGTTGCACAAAACGGCAAACAGTTGGGAACGTTGTATATTAAGTATGATATGGGTGTATTATACAGCCGTTTGCGCCTGTATGGATTGATCGCTTTTTTAATGATGGCGCTTTCTTTTTCAGTGGCCTATTTTTTATCGCGGCGATTGCAGCGTTCCATTTCAGAACCTATTTTAAAACTGGCAGATACGGCGCGTATTGTTTCTGAACATCATGATTATTCTGTAAGAGCCATAAAAACAAGCGCTGATGAACTGGGCGTTTTAACGGATGCTTTTAACCATATGCTTACGCAGATCGAAGTACAGAATTCAGAGATCACTTCATTCAGCCAGAAACTGGAACAGAAAGTAAAGGAACGTACCATTGAACTCGAAAATGCAAACGGGGAACTGGAGATCGTAAATGATAAACTGGTTCGTTCAAACAGCGACCTGGAACAGTTTGCCTATGTTGCTTCGCATGACCTGCAGGAGCCTTTGCGTAAGATCCAGATATTTACCGAACTGGCCGAAAAAAGCAAAAACACAGAAGAAAGCAAAAATTATTTTGAGAAGATCCATGCATCTGCAAAACGTATGACCGATCTGATCAAAGCAGTTTTAAACTACAGCCGCCTCTCTAAAACCGGCGACCAGTTTGAAGAAATAGACCTTAATAAAACGCTCAAAAATGTACAGACTGATTTTGAATTGCTGATCGCCGAAAAAAATGCTGTGATCAAAACTGATGAGCTGCCGGTGATCGAAGGCATTCCATTACAGATAAACCAGTTGTTCATGAACCTGCTGAATAATTCGCTTAAGTTTTCGGATAAGCTGCCGGTTATCACGATCACTTCGCGTTTACTTTCTGAGAATGAAGTAAGGCAACACGAATTTTTAAGCGCCAGTATCCGTTACGTAGAAATTGTTTTCAGCGATAATGGTATTGGGTTTGAGCAGCAATATGCAGAACAGATCTTTACTATTTTCCAGCGACTTCACGATAAGAAAAATTATGAAGGAACCGGTATTGGCCTTGCATTATGTAAAAAGATCGTTGAGAACCATCATGGTTTTATCAATGTAGAAAGCGAACTGGGTAAAGGCTCGGCCTTTCATATTTATCTTCCTGCTTAACAATTATCCTTACTTATTTCATTAACAGTTGTACAACGGCGTTCTATCTTACATTCAAAACAGATCAAAACCGCGCCTCTGCGCCTTCACGTGCAATTTTCTTCAAAAATTATCAACCTGAGACATTACGGAGTGAACAGGATTTTGATTTATCTTGATAGCATGTTATATTGTAACAATACAGTCTTTCATCCGGCTCAAAAAACTAACTAAATCGTTTTTATGCTATCATCACCAAAACTCCGTAAACATATAATTCTATTACCCGCATTTTTATTGTTCGGTGTTTTTATGTTTGCACAAACACCGGTGATCAATTATCCTGTAGACTCTGCTTCTGTTGAACATGCCGGTGTACCAAAAGGTGAAGTGATCAAGCTGGTTTTCGATAACTCAAAATTTTTTCCGGGCACATGGAGAGAATACTGGATCTATGTTCCGGCACAATACCGCCCTGAAAAACCTGCCTGTGTGTATGTGAACCAGGACGGCGTTCAGTGGAAAGCGCCAACGGTTTTTGATAACCTTATTTATAACAATGAAATGCCGGTTACGATCGGTGTTTTTATCAATCCGGGAAGAATGCTTGCCGGCAATGCAGAAACTTCGCTCGACCGTTTCAACCGCAGTTTTGAATATGATGGATTGGGAGACAGTTATGTCCGTTTTGTGCTGGAAGAAATTTTACCTGAGGTTGAAAAACAAAAAACAAGCGACGGGCGTGCGATACATTTATCAAAGAACGGAAATGACCGTGCGATCGGCGGATCCAGCAGTGGCGCGGTTTGTGCGTTTACCGCTGCATGGGAACGGCCGGAAGAATTTACCCGTGTGTTCAGTGCGATCGGTACCTATGTTGGTTTGCGTGGTGCGGACAGATATTCAACATTGATCCGCAAATATGAGTCTAAACCCTTACGCATTTTTTTACAGGATGGATCAAATGATAACAATCATTATGGCGGCGACTGGTGGATGGCCAATCAATCAATAGAACGTTCTTTAAGTTTTGCGGGTTATGAAGTAAAACATATTTGGGGTGAGGATAATCATAACGGCAGGCATGGCACTTCGATCTTTCCGGATGCGATGAGATGGTTATGGAAAGACTGGCCAAAACCCATAGCAAAAGGAAATACAAAAAATCAATACCTCATCGATCTGTTAATTCCCGGAGAGAATTGGGAACTCGTGAGTGAAGGCTATACGTTTACCGAAGGCACTGCCGTAAATGCGAAAGGAGAAGTTTTTTTTCAGGATATCCCTAATTCAAAAGAATATAAGGTAGGGGTGGATAAAAAATTAACAACGCTTCCGCTTGATACAAAAAAAGGGAGCGGCACCAGCTTTGGCCCGGATGGAAAACGCTATGTTGTAACAGGAGATACCAAACAGATCACCGGTTATGATGCAAATGAAAAAGCAACTGTTGTTGCAGACAACATTGCCGGCAATGACCTTGTTGTGGCAAACAATGGCAATATTTATGTAACGGCGCCAGATGGACGCGATAAGCCGGGCAAAGTATATTTGATACGGCCGAATGGAGAAAAAATAATCGTTGATGAAGGATTGAAATTTCCAAACGGCATTACACTAACGCCTGATCAGACACAATTGTATGTGGCAGAATCTGCCTCGCACTGGATCTGGATCTATCAAATAAAGCCGGATGGAACGCTTGCGTATAAGCAACGCTATGGCTGGCTGCATGTGCCCGATACAGAAGACAATGCATGGCCAGATGGAATAAAATGCGATACTGCGGGGCGTGTGTTTGTTGCATCAAAGATCGGTATACAGATACTCGACCAGATAGGCCGCGTAAATGCGATCATACCATTACCTGATGGGCAGGCATCCAATTGTACTTTTGGTGGTGTTGATTTCGATACGCTGTATGTCTCATGTGGAACAAAAATATATCGCCGCAAATTAAGAACGCGCGGAGCCAATCCATTTGCTGCACCGATCAAACCCAAAAAGCCGAGTCTTTGATTTTTCTTCGTACCCTCTGCGCGCCTTCCTTTGCGTCACTCTGCGGTTTGAAACAGAGGCTATTAACCGCAGAGTGACGCAAAGGAAGGCGCGCGAAGGACACAAAGGATAAAAATGAATTGCGACAATTACGATAGTATACTTTTTTTCTCAAGCAGCTTTTGCAATAAAACAACCTGGTTATTTGCCCGTATCAAATTATGCCCGGGATATTTTGCGCCATAATAAACGTCGTTGTTGAAATGATCGGTGAGAAAACGGAGCGCCTGCATATAGATCATAAAAACACCCGCATAGAAAAAATGATCTTTTTCATCGGCAGATAACTCGTCTTCCATTTCGCTGCGGTAGCCGTCTGCTATGGCTTTGTAAACATTATCGCGAATATCAATTTTCGAAAAGTCTTTTTCTTCTTCGCTGACTGTGGGAAGATAGGTTCGCATCATATCTCCTACATCGCTGATAAAGTAACCGGGCATAAGTGTATCAAGGTCTATCACGCAGATCGCTTTATCAGACTCATCAAATAGCACATTACTGATCTTGGTATCGTGATGCGTTACGCGTTTTTTAAAAGCGGGGCCTTTTTGAATAGATTCGAATTGTGTAACGATGTCATTGTGTTGTTGTGTGAATTCAATTAATTCGCCTGACCCTTCTATTCGTTTCCGGTTTCCGGTTTCAAGCGATTGCAGAAATTGTTTATATCGCAAACTAAGATCGTGAAATGAGGGCAATGTTGTTTTCAAACTACCTGCATCAAATCCTGAAAGCAGTCTGGTGAATTTTCCAAATTGTCTGGCTGCTTCAAAAGCCTGCCCTGCATTTGTTAATACATCTTTTGAATGAGAATTATTTACGAAAGGGATCAACCGGTAATGATTTCCATCAGCTTCAACCATTTCATTTCCATCAAGTGTTTTTAATGGCGCTATAAATAAATAATCCGGATAGTTTTGTTTGAGGTAGTCTGCAACTGAACGAATGTTAACCGCAATAGCAGCAGGGTCTTTGAATACATTTGAATTGATTTTTTGGAGAATATAACTTTGATCATCCGCATTTATTTTCCAGGTATGATTGATCAGGCCCGTACCGAAAGATTCGATCTGCGCGTTTTTATTTATACCATATTTCTTTAAAACAGCATGTAATATCTCCATCCGATTTTGACTTTTAACTTTTAACTTTTGACTTCTTAAAAGTCGTCTCCCAAAGAAAACACAGGCTTCCGGTACATCCATTGCCCGCCCGTAAAATCAGGGAATTCTACTGTTTGATTTCCCAATGCGATGGATCTTTCACTTAATGGAGAAATAGCGCTCCAGGTTGCCGCATCGTACACATCCAATGGCGTTGGTGTTTTTTGTTTGATGGATTCGATGAATGCATGTATCACAAAAAAATCCATTCCTCCATGGCCTGCGCCTGCAGATTCTTTACTCCATCTTTTCCATAACGGGTGATCGTATTTATCAAGCCATAGCTGCGCATCATCCCATTGATGCGCTTTTGCAGATCTTTCCTGTATATAGATACTTTTGTTTACATCCATCCATAAACCTTCCGTACCCTGTACACGAAAACCTAATGAATATGGCCTGGGCAGATCCGTATCATGCTGCAACAAAATGGTTTCGCCGTTTACACAATTGATGGAAGTGGTAACAACATCGCCCAGCTTAAAATTAACTTTTGCGTTGGGATGATTTTCGCCTCCCTGTTTTACAATATAATTATGCAACCCTCTTGCTTTTGATGAAAAAGAGCAAAGCGAATGAAAACGGTTACCACGATTGATGTTGATATAATTCGCGATCGGCCCGATGCCATGTGTTGGATACAGGTCTCCATTGCGATGAACAGAATGTTCCGTTCTCCAGTGCGCTTCTGAAAACCCTTTCTCGCCAAACTCAACGCCATGTCCGTATACATTCACGCCATCATTGAATTTTACTTCACGCAGATCGTGTTGATAGCCGCCCTGCAGATGGATCAGTTCTCCAAACAATCCCTGTCTCACCATATTCAATACAGCCATTACATCACGGCGGTAGCAAACATTTTCGAGCATCATTACATTGGCTTTGTATTTTTCTGCAGCATGCACTACTTCCCAATGATCTTCGAGTGTAATGCCAACGATCACTTCTGACCCAATATATGTAATACCTGATTCCAGTGCACCGATGATCATGGGTTTATGCCATTCCCATGGAGTGGCAATGATCACTGCATCCACTTGTTTTTTCTCCAGTAAGGTTTTCCATGCATTCACATCGCCTGTAAACACTTCAGGCATTTTTTTATTACTCTTAGCGATCAGTTCTTTGGTAGAAGTAAGTGCGCGGTTGTCAACATCGCAGATAGCTATCAAATCAACATCATCCCTTCTTAATAGTAAATCAACATGGCTCCTGCCCCGTTCGCCTACACCGATCACAGCGATCTTTACTTTTGCATCTGCGTTGTTGGCAAATAATTGCATGCCTGGTAATACAGTCAAACCAACCGCTGCAATGCCCGTTGTTTTGACAAACTCTTTCCTGTTCATAATAGTTAATGATTGATACAATAAACATAGCAAACATTTACAAAGATTTTCCATTTTACCCCTGCCCTAAAAGGGAACCCCTTTAGGGCAGGGGTAAAAATGAAACTTAAAAAACAAATTACTTCCAACAAATGCGGAGGTTACGCAGAGTTATTTTTGAGAAGACCGAGGTCGGGCTGCGCGTATTTATATACTTTAAAGTAGATAGTGGTTTTTGTTTGATGCACTCCTTCAAATGCAGAGATGCCGTTTACAAAATTTACGAGATGGTCATTATCGCGGCACATCACATCTACTTCGAGATCATAATCGCCGGAGGTCATAGCGAGAAAACTTACCTCGGGAAGGCCAGCGATCTTTTGTGCAACTTCTTCTTTTAAAGTAGCGGGCCGCACAAACACAGCAATATGTGCATAAGAACGAAAGCCTACTTTATCGGGGTCAACCCTTCCGATAATGTTGATGGTTCCATCTTCGATCAGTTTGTTCATGCGTGTGCGGATAGTACCAACAGAAACTTTTAACTGGCCCGCCATTACCGTGAACGACATCCTGCCATCCTGTTGTAAACAGGACACGATCGAAAAATCAAGGTCATCCATTGACGCGCCGTTCTTGAGCATAACCGTTTGTAAACGTTTGAAATCTGAAAATAAAAATACTGTTATTATTTTGTCATTCACTAAAATATTTTTACTTTGAACGTTTATTTCTATAAATATTTCAGCAACTAAACCAATACAATGAAATACCCAGCCATTCAGAATTATATAAACGGGCAGTTTGTAAACAGTGTCAACAGCCGCAAAATAGAAGTGGCCTCTCCGGTTGACGGAAATCTTTTGTCAACCGTTCCCATGTCAACCTCAAAAGACCTCGATGAGGCTGTCAACGCAGCCAAAGCGGCATTTCCTGCATGGAGCAGAACACCGATCAAAGAACGCGTACAGGTTTTTTTCCGTTATAAATATTTACTGGAAAAGCATTTAAAAGAATTAGCTGAATTGTGCACAGAAGAAAACGGGAAAACATATGGCGAATCTGTTGCGGAAATAGAAAAGTGTATTGAACTGACTGAATTTGCCACATCACTTCCGCAGCTGGTTACGGGTGAAGTGCTGGAAGTGAGCCGTGGCGTTGAATGCAGAACAGAACATGTGGCGCTGGGTGTAGTGGCATCGATCGTTCCGTTTAATTTTCCGTCGATGGTTCCTAACTGGACACTGCCAAACGCCATCGCACTGGGCAATTGCATGATCATGAAACCTTCGGAGAAAGTGCCGTTGAGTTGCGGCAGGTTAGCCGGGTTATTAAAAGAAGCCGGTTTACCTGATGGCGTATTTAATATTGTTCACGGCGATGTTGAGATAGTGGAAGCGATCTGCGATCACCCGGGAATTGAAGCGGTATCTTTTGTTGGTTCAACAAAAATTGCGAAGATCGTTTATCAACGTGCTACCAGTCATTATAAAAGATGCCTCGCCTTAGGCGGTGCAAAAAATCACCTGATGGTATTGCCTGATGCAAAACCTGAAATGACGGCACAGAATGTGGCGGCATCGATGAGTGGCTGTGCGGGCCAGCGTTGTATGGCAGCGAGTGCCATGATCGGTGTGGGCAATGTGGATCATATTATTGCCAAGATATGTGATGAAGCAAGAAAAATCATTCCGGGGAAAAATCTCGGGGCAGTAATTAATAAACAATCCCAGGAACGGATCGAGCGTTATATAACGGAGGCAGAACAACAGGGCGCTAAAATATTGGTGGATGGGCGCAACACAAAAGTTGCAGGTAAAGAAAACGGAACCTATGTTGGCCCGACAGTGATCGATTTTGTGAGGCCGGACATGTCTGTAGCAACAGAAGAAATTTTTGGCCCTGTTATCAGCATTATGCGGACGGAAACAGTTGATGAAGCATTGGTTATTGAAAATGCCAACCCATATGGAAACGCGGCGAGTGTATTTACACAAAACGGCGGCATGGCGCGATATATTATTGACAGGGCAAGTGCAGGCATGATCGGTGTAAACGTAGGCGTACCGGTGCCCCGCGAGCCTTTTTCTTTTGGCGGATGGAACGAGAGTAAATTTGGTGTGGGTGATATTACCGGAAAAAGTTCCATTGAATTCTGGACGAAATTGAAAAAGAGTACAACGAAGTGGAACCCGGAAGCCGGAGTGAATTGGATGAGTTAAATTATCATACTTGCCCCCGCCCCTGAAAGGGAGCAAGAGAATTAAACTCCCCTTCAGGGGCGGGGGTAAATAAAAAAAATACTATGGAAACGAAAAGCATTTCAGAAACACAGGAAATTATCCAGGACAATCTTGACTACACGTTATTTTCATGGAGCAAACAAAAAGGCATTGCACCGATCGCTGTGAAATATGGCGAGGGCGTGTATTTGTATGATTATGACGATAAACGTTATATCGATTTTTCATCGGGGTTGATGAATGTAAATATTGGCCACGGCAACCAACGCATTACCGAAGCAGTGGTAAAACAAATGCAGGAGGTTAGTTATGTTACGCCGAGTTGTGTAACCAAAGTGCGTGGTGATCTTGGTAAAAAATTGGCAGAAATATGCCCGGGCGACCTGAATAAAGCATTCTTTACTTTATGCGGCGCAACATCTATTGAAAATGGAATCAAGCTGGCAAGATTATACACCGGCCGGCATAAAATATTAACACGCTACCAATCGTATCATGGCTCATCAAATGGTGCGATGACTGCTAGCGGCGATCCCCGCAAACTGCCTGTGGACGCACAACAGGCGCCGAATTTTGTACATTTTGACCTTCCTTATTTATACCGTTATGCGCATGGAGAAGAATCTTTTTTAGCGGATACTGTTGCACAATTGGAAAGGATCATCGCGTATGAGGGGCCGGGAAATATTGCAGCGATATTACTGGAAGGAGAATCCGGGTCATCGGGTTGTTTAAAATATCCGGCGGGTTATCTCAAAGCGGTAAGAGAGATCTGCAACAAATACGGCATCTTATTAATTATGGATGAAGTGATGAGTGGCTTTGGCCGCACGGGTAAATGGTTTGGGTTTCAGAATCATGATATCGTTCCTGATATGATCGCGATGGCGAAGGGTTTAACATGCGGTTATCTTCCATTCGGTTGTTTGATGGTAAGCGATAAGATCGCTGCAAAATATGATGACAATGTTTTACCATTGGGCCTCACCTATTCTGCTCATCCCGTAAGTTGTGCAGCGGCATTGGAAACATTGAAGATCTATGATGATGAAAATTTAATTGAGAACGCAGCCAATATGGGGAAATATGTTGAGCATCGCGTAGAACAGCTGAAATCGCAGCATCCAAGTATTGGTGATTTTAGAAATACCGGTTTACTGGGATGTATTGAACTGGTAAAGAACAGAACAACCAAAGAACCGATGGCGCCATTTAATGCAAAGCCGGATGAGATGGCTGTGATGAATCAGGTAGCCGCAAAGATCAAAGAACTGGGCATGTACACTTTTGTAAGATGGAACTATATTTTTATTGCCCCGCCATTATGTGTTACAAAAGAACAGATCGATGAAGGGTTGGAAATTATCAGTGAAGCGATCGCAATTGCTGATGCGTATACGGAATGTTGAATTATGAATTATGAATGTTGAATGAAAGTATTCATAATTCAGCATTTAAAATAAACGAATGGCCGAAACACAACGAACCATATCCCTCTACAGCGAAGACCTGGCTCCTGTTCCGCAAAGCAAGCGCACGTGGAACACATGGAACTATGCTGCCTTGTGGATCAGCATGAGTTTGTGCATACCAACCTACATGCTCGCAAGTTCATTGATCGATGGCGGCATGAACTGGTGGCAATCCATACTCACGATCTTTTTAGGAAACGTTGTTGTATTGATACCAATGATATTGAACGGCCATGCCGGTGCGAAGTATGGCATCCCCTTTCCTGTTTTGGCGAGAGCAAGTTTTGGAACATCAGGCGCAAACATACCCGCTATGTTACGCGCCATTGTTGCATGCGGATGGTTTGGTATTCAGACATGGATCGGTGGTTTTGCTTTGTATCAGATGCTGCGTTTATGGTTTCCTGCATTACAAACATTGCCGCAGGTGTTTCCCACATCATGGGGATTGCAGACCGGGCCTGCCATTACTTTTATTTTATTCTGGTTACTGAATATGTACGTGGTTTATCTCGGTGTGGAAAGCATTAAAAAATTATTAGTGTTCAAAGCATTCTTTTTACCGGTTGCTGCATTAGCGCTTTTATTCTGGGCGATCAATGCTGGGCATGGGCTGGGGCCTATTTTAAGCCAGCCTTCCAGATTCGCATCTGCATCGGGTTTCTTTGCTTTCTTTTTTCCTGCGCTAACAGGCATGGTTGGTTTCTGGGCAACATTATCATTGAATATTCCGGATTTTACCCGTTATGCAAAAAGCCAGAAAGCGCAGATCACAGGACAGGCTGTTGCCTTGCCAACATCAATGACATTATTTTCTTTTATCGGGGTGGTAGTAACATCAGCAACCGCCATTATTTATGGAACAACGATCTGGGATCCGTTGGTATTGGCGGGAAGATTTGACAGTAAACTTTTAGTAAGTATTGCAATGATCGCAGTTGCAATTTCAACATTGGCAACAAACATCGCTGCAAATATTGTGAGCCCAGCAAATGATTTTGCAAATCTTGCACCGGCCAAAATAAATTTCAGAAAGGGAGGATATATTACCGGTATTATCGGCATCATTATTTTTCCATGGAAATTAATTGCCGATCCAAGCGGTTATATTTTTACCTGGCTGGTAGGTTATTCCAGTTTGCTCGGCCCTGTTGGCGGTATCATGATCGTTGATTATTATTTTATCCGCCGGCAAACCCTTGTTGTTGATGAATTGTATAATGCAAAAGGAAGATACAGTTACCTTAATGGATTTAACCGCTCGGCTTTATTAGCGTTGCTGATCGGTATTGCACCAAACGTTCCGGGTTTTTTAACAACGATTAAATTGGTTGATGCAGATATTTTTCCAACATGGATCACGCATATTTATAATTATGCATGGTTTGTTGGATTTGGTGTGAGTGGATTTGTATATTGGTTCTTAATGAAAAAGAAATAGCACGCAGATGACGCAGATTTAGCGGATAAATACGGATCTGATCAGTGATGATCCGTTTGATCCGCGTCATCCGCGTGCCATTTAAAAATATTTCTATGAGTATACTAATTAAAAACGGAAGAGTAGTAACCGCAACCGATGATTACATCGCCGATGTTTTTATTGAAGGTGAAACGATCAAAGCGATCGGGAAAGATCTGAACGTTACTGCCGACCAAATAATTGATGCTACAGGGAAGCTCGTGATGCCCGGTGGTATTGATCCGCACGTGCATCTCGACATGCCGTTCATGGGAACCTATTCCAGCGATAATTATGAAACGGGTACGCGCGCCGCTTTATTTGGCGGGACGACTACGGTGATCGATTTTATCTTACAAAAACAGGGAAACAGTTTACGCGCCGCATTGGATGAATGGAACAGCCGCGCAAACGGCAATGCAGTTGGCGATTATAGCTTTCATATGGCCGTAACGGACTTTAACGAGGATACAAAAAAAGAGATCAAAGACATTATTGAAAAAGAAGGCATCAGTTCTTTTAAAACATTCATGGCATACAAAGGCGCATTGATGATCGATGACAGGCAGATGATCGGCTTGATGCAGGAAGTAAAAAAACATGGCGGGCTGATCAATGTGCACGCAACCAATGGCGACATGATCGATTTCCTCGTTGCGAAAAATAAAGCCGAAGGAAAACTGGCGCCGCTCTATCATTATTTATCCCAGCCGGAAGTTACGGAAGCCGAAGCCAGCGGGCGTTTTGCGGATATGGCGAATTATACGGGCTGCCCAGGTTATATTGTTCATTTAACCTGCGAAGGCGCTTTGAATGCCGTAAGAAATGCTACCAGAAGAAATCAAAAAGTATTTGTTGAAACCTGTATTCAGTATTTGATCCTGGATGCTTCATTATATGAAAAAGATTTTGAAGGTGCAAAATGGGTAATGAGCCCTCCCCTGCGTGAGAAAAAAGACCAGTCAACATTATGGGCCGGCATTAACCAGGGCCTGGTAAATGTTGTGGCAACGGATCATTGTCCGTTTATGTGGGAACAGAAATTAATGGGCAAGGATGATTTTTCAAAAATACCCAACGGCCATCCGGCAATTGAAAACAGGATGGAGTTATTATTCAGTGAAGGCGTTAAGAAAGGAAAGATATCATTGAATAAATTTGTAGAAGTTGCTTCTACCAATGCGGCGAAAATATTTGGCATGTTTCCGAAAAAAGGAACGGTTGCTGTGGGCAGTGATGCGGATATTATTTTATTTGATGCGGATGAAAAGCATACACTGTCTGCAAAAACGCATCATATGAATGTTGATTACAGTGGCTATGAGGGTTGGGAAGTTACAGGTAAAGTAAAAACCGTTCTGCTGCGTGGTAAAGTGGTGATTGATGATAATGCGTGTTTGGTGGAGAAAGGTTATGGTCAATTTGTTAAACGAAATAAGGTTGCGGGTACGATATAGTTTTTTCAACCGCAGAGCCGCGGAGAAGCAGAGTTGGCGCAGAGTTTATCTCTGCGTAACCTCCGCGCTCTCATGTTCTCTGCGGTTGGAAAAAGCTGAACCATAAACAACAGCTGAAGTGTGCGACGCAACAAAGATGAAAATTGTACAAGAGCTGAAAACAAAATCATTCAACATTTAAAATAAAACGCAATGCCAAGAATTGTCAAATCAGGGTTGATCCAAATGAGTTTACCGAAAACGGAAGGTGAAGGAACGATCGAAGAGATCAAAGAAGCCATGGTGCAGAAACACATTCCACTGATTGAAGAAGCCGGGAAGAAAGGTGTGCAGATCCTTTGTTTCCAGGAAATTTTTAATACGCCTTATTTCTGCCCGGGACAGGACAAAGCCTGGTACGAAAGCGCTGAAACCGTTCCCGGCCCTACGATCGAGCGGATGCAGGTGTATGCAAAAAAATATAACATGGTAATGATCGTGCCTGTTTATGAAAAAGAACAGGCAGGTGTTTTATATAATACGGCAGCGGTGATCGATGCGGATGGAACCTATCTTGGCAAGTATCGAAAAAATCATATCCCGCATACAAGCGGTTTCTGGGAAAAGTTTTTTTTCAAACCAGGTAATCTCGGTTACCCTGTTTTTCAAACAAAATATGCAAAAGTGGGCGTGTACATCTGTTACGACCGCCACTTTCCTGATGGCGCAAGATGTTTGGGATTGAATGGTGCAGAGATCGTATATAATCCATCTGCAACAGTTGCGGGCCTAAGTCAATATTTATGGAAACTGGAACAACCTGCGCATGCTGCTGCGAACGGATATTTTATGGGTTGCATCAACCGCGTTGGTGAAGAGAAACCATGGAACCTTGGAAAATTTTATGGCAGTTCTTATTTTGTAGATCCGCGCGGGCAGATCTTTTCACAGGCATCGGAAGATAAAGATGAATTACTGATCGCTGATTTTGATCTGGACATGATCGAGGAAGTAAGAAGTGTGTGGCAGTTCTTCCGCGACAGAAGGCCAGAGACGTATGGCAAATTAACTGAGCTATAAATTTATTTGCGCCTTTGCTCCTTAGCGCCTTTGCGTGAAAAAAATACAGGTATTAAAACAACATAATGGCAATTACAAATAACAGGTTAACAGCAGAACAATACGAACAAAATTTCAGCGACATTCATCCGCCGTTTGAAACAAAAGATGCTGCGCTGGTAGAAGCCAACCGTTGTTTATTTTGTTATGATGCGCCATGTACGAAGAGTTGCCCCACAAGCATCAATGTTCCGAAGTTTATTAAACAGATCACTACTGATAATATGAAAGGTTCGGCACTTACCATTTTATCGGCCAATATTATGGGCGGCGGATGCAGTAAGGTTTGCCCGGTAGAGAAATTATGCGAAGGCGCCTGCGTTTTTAATTTGATGGATGAAGAAGCTATACCGATTGCTAAACTGCAACGGTATGCAACCGAGAAAGCGATCGCAGAAAAATGGCCGTTGTTCAACAGGAAACCATCGAATGGAAAAAGAGTAGCAGTAGTTGGCGCCGGCCCGGCGGGACTGAGTTGTGCGCATGCATTATCACGCGAAGGTGTTGATGTTACAGTTTTTGAAAAAGAAAGTAAAGGCGGCGGATTGATGACATATGGAATTGCTGCCTATAAAGTAACACCTGAGTTTTGCGAAGATGAAGTGAATTTTATTTTATCTGTTGGCGGTATTGAAATAAAATACAACCAGGAGCTGGGAAAGAATATCTCACTGGAACAATTACAAAAAGAATATGATGCGGTGTATCTCGGTTTTGGTGTTGGTATTGCTCGCCAACTGGATATTGCCGGTGAAGAATTATCAGGTGTAACAGATGCGATCGGTTTTATTTATGATATCCGCACAAAAGGATATTCTTCTGTTCCGGTTGGCGATAAAGTTGCCGTGATCGGGATGGGCATGACGGCAATCGATGCAGCAACACAGGCAAAAAGATTGGGTGCAAAAGAAGTTACACTTGTTTATAGGCGAACACAGGATGAAATGCCGTGTACGGAAGAAGAGTTAAATATTGCCAAATTAGATGGTTGTGAAATTATCTGGCTCGCATCTCCCAAACAAATTACAGGAAGTAATGGCAAGGCAACACATCTGGAATGTAACATCATGCAACTCGGTGAGCCCGATGCAAGTGGGCGCCGTACCCCTATTCAGACAAATGAAACGATCACACTTGAAGTAGACATGGTCATCAAAGCCGCGGGACAAATGCCATACAATGATCTGATCAGCAGTAATCATTTAAGTAACTCGGGTGGCAAACTATCTATTGATCGTTCATCAACAAATATTGAAGGCGTTTTTGCTGGCGGTGACTGTGTAAATGGAGGAAAGGAAGTGGTAGATGCAGTGCAGGCGGGGAAAGATGGAGCGGTAGCGATCTTGTCTTTTTTCACGCAAAGGCGCTAAGGAGCAAAGGCGCAAAGAAAAGATATTGCGGTTAATACGCTATCAAAAAAATGTAGGCTTCTTTATCTTGGCGAAATGCTTACAGAAAATGAAATATCCAAGGTCATTGTAGATATATGTTTTAGAATTCATAAACAATATGGGCCTGGGTTATTTGAAATAGTTTATGAAGAAATATTTTGTCATGAGCTAACAAAGTCAGGGATATTTTTTAGCAGGCAACATCCAATACCGCTCATTCATGAAGCAATAAAAATGGAAATAGGATTTAGAGCGGATGTAATTGTAGAAAATAAAGTTATTGTGGAATTAAAATCAATAGAAACATTAGCACCTGTTCATTATAAACAAGTCCAGACCTATTTAAAATTGAGTGGTTGTAAATTAGGAATATTGGTAAATTTTAATGTTGAACTTATTAAAGATGGCATTCATAGAATCGTAAATAAATTATAAAACTTTGCGCCTTGGCCCCTTAGCGCCTTTGCGTGAAAAAAAATAAATCTCATGGCTGATATATCTGCAAATTTCCTCGGCATCAAATCCCCCAACCCTTTCTGGCTGGCGAGCGCACCTCCTACGGATAAAAAAATAAATGTATTACGTGCATTTGAAGCCGGCTGGGGCGGCGTGGTCTGGAAAACTTTGGGTAGCCAGGTAAAAAATGTTTCGTCAAGATATTCTGCTGTTGATTTTAATGGCACGCGTGTAATGGGTTTTAATAATATTGAACTCATCAGCGACAGGCCATTGCATTTGAATTTAAAAGAGATCGAAGAATGTATCAAACTGTTTCCAGACCGTGCGATGATCGTGTCACTCATGGCGGATAATGACAGGAACAGCTGGCATGAATTAATTAAAAAAACAGAAGATACCGGCGCACATGGTTTAGAATTAAATTTCGGTTGCCCGCATGGCATGACGGAAAGAGGCATGGGCGCTGCCGTTGGGCAGGATCCGGAAATTGCACGCATGGTTGTTGAATGGGTAATAGAAAAAGCAACCATACCCGTTATTACCAAACTCACGCCCAACGTGCATTCGCCGGTGCCAACAGGTAAGGCTTGTGTAGAAGCGGGAACCAATGCATTATCGCTTATCAACACTATTCAATCAGTTACAGGAATTGACCTGGATTCTTTGGTACCTAATCCAAATGTTGGCGGCAAATCGGTGTTTGGCGGGTATTGCGGGCCGGCTGTAAAACCGATCGCGTTAAAAATGCTGACAAATATCAGCCAGAATGAAACCACAAAAAAAGTTCCCATCTCGGGCATTGGTGGTGTCAGCACATGGAAAGATGCTGTTGAATTTATGTTACTAGGCGCATCAAATGTGCAGGTTTGTACCGCTGTGATGAAACACGGTTTCAGAATTATTGAAGACATGTGTGATGGCCTGAACAACTGGATGGATGAAAAAGGTTATCAAAAAATTGAAGACTTTATCGGCGCATCCGTAAACAATATTACGCATTGGGAAGACCTTGATATCAACTTTCACCACATTGCAAAGATCAACCAGGATAAATGTATCCATTGCGGGTTATGTTATATTGTTTGCGAGGATGCTTCGCATCAATCGATCAATCTTGATTATGGCAATCCGTACAATACCTACACCATAAAAGAAAAAGAATGCGTGGGTTGCAATTTATGCCAGCTCGTTTGTCCGGTAAATGATTGCATCACTATGGAAGAACACCGGGTTGCGCCTGAATACTTAAACTGGAAAGATTACCAGCGTTTGGGTTTGCCTTTGAATGACCATTAATTTATTTTGGAATTTTGGAATTGGGAAATTTCGAAATTCAATTTCCCAATTTCCCAATTCCAAAATTTCCAAATTTTTAATCCATGAAGATTCAATTCTGGTCAGTCGGTAAACCCCATGAAGCTTATGCCAAAGCGGGCATTGAAGAATTTACCAAACGCATCAATAATTATTTTACTGTTGATTGGCTCATTATTCCACCGGTAAAAAATGCGGCGAATTTATCAGAGACAGAATTAAAAAAAGCAGAAGCTACCGTTATTCTCCAGCAGATTAAAAAAGACGATCACCTTATTTTATTGGATGAAAGAGGCAAACAATTCAGTTCTCCCGAACTCGCACAATGGATCCAGCAACGCGCGAATGAAAGTACTAAACGGATCATCTTTTTAATTGGCGGTGCATTTGGTGTAGATGATTCAGTGATGAAAAGGGCCGATCATACCTGGAGCCTTTCAAAACTCGTATTTCCGCATATGCTGGTAAGATTGGTATTGGCTGAACAGGTTTACCGGGCATGCACTATCCTGCGAAACGAAAAATATCATCATAGTTAATTTTTATTGCCACAGAATAACACAGACGAACACAGAATGTCTGTGCAAATCTGTGTATTCTGTGGCGGCAAATTATTTAACGGCTCTTTTTTTGATAAATAAGTAAATTGCCGGATGCTTACTGTAACACTGATCATTTTATTACTTACCTGCGTGATCTCGTTCGTCGCATTTTCAAATGAAAAGATCACCAATGATCTCATCTTCTATCCTACTGCCGTAACCAATCAAAACCAGTGGTACCGGTTTATTACGTGCGGGTTTATTCATGCAGACATTATGCATCTTGCTTTTAACATGTACACATTTTACATGTTCGGCGGAATTGTGGAGAAAGCTTTTGTTGAAATTTTTTATGACTCCGGAAAGACCTTATATACCATCCTCTACATTACTTCATTAGTAGCCTGTTTACTGCCAACTTATTTTAAACATAAAGATGATTATTATTACCGCAGCCTGGGTGCATCGGGTGCTGTATCTGCTGTGATCTTTGTTGGCATTATGTTGTATCCAACCATGAAGCTGGAAATATTTCCGATCCCGGTTGGTATACCTGCTTTTATTTTCGGGCCTTTGTATCTGATCGTGTCTGCTTATCTCGCAAAAAAAGGAAGAGGAAACATCAATCACTCAGCGCATATCTGGGGCGCCATATTCGGGATCGTATTTTTTATTATCGCCTGCCAGCTTCTTAGCAGCTTCCGCCCGGTTACGCATTTTGTAGACGAAGTGAGTAGTTTTATTTCCGGAAGGTAATATGTAAAATATTTTTTGTCTGGTCGTTCACTTTAAAACGGTTGTCGATACGATAACCAACTACCCACAATATTTTTTTATCGCTTTCGATCACCCAAACTTTTTCTTTATCCGTCCTGGATAATTTCAGGTCTATCAAAAATTTACTGACTTTCTTTTTTTTCTGCATTCCCAACGGGTAAAAATAATCGCCGGTTTTATATTTTCGCAGCAATAAAGGAAACCCGATTTCATTCGCATCAAGGAAAGCTTCCGTCAACGCAAAGCTGATAGCTGCAGGCTCATGGCTTACAGCCAACATCCCATTCTCAAACAAAACTTCTTTATCATCTGGCCCAATAACAATATGCTGCGCTGTTTCCGTTGCAACAGGCGAAATGATCATCCAGTTGCGGTTCTTAATGATACGATGTGTTGCGGATGATTGATAGCTGCCGTTCTCCGCATCCAGTAATTTGATCACCTCTTCTGTCTGAGCCGCATGAAAATGATAGGGTTTGATCAGTTCCCATGTAATAGTATGTAATGGATTTGTTCTTTTCCATTTGATAACAGGAATATGAATTTCATTTCCTTTCTGCTCAACTAATTTTTTAACATGTTGTTCAACAGACTGGCGATACAAGGCTGATACTTCCTGCAATCGTTCAATATTATGCAACAGGTTTTCTTCTACTTTTGGAAACACTTCTTTGATCTGCGGCAATAACTGGTTACGGAAAAAATTGCGTGTGTATTTATCCGATGCGTTGGAAGAGTCTTCTACAAACTCCAGTTTATTTGCCGCAGCATATTCCAATAATTCACTCTTGCGAAAACAAAGTAAGGGCCTGATCAGTCTACGTTCTTTTAATTCGGGCTGTATCCCCATCAATCCCTGTATTCCCGTACCGCGAAAAAAATGCATCAGCAATGTTTCAATATTATCATCCGCATGATGCGCAGTGGCGATGAAGTTGTGGGGAGAGTTGTTAGATGAAAGATGGCGGATGATAGTGCCGGTTTCCTTTTCCTCCTTCCTGCTGTCATCTGCCATCTCCCATCTGTCAACTATCTCTTTGAACCACGCATATCGCAGATCCCTGGCGGCTTCCTGTATAGAAATTTTATTATCGGCAGCGTATTGTTTTGTGTCGAAACGTTTCACCGATATTTCCTGCTCATATTTTGTACCCAACGAACGAACAAAATTTTCATCGCGTTCGCTCTCCGATCCGCGCAATTGAAAATTACAATGTGCCATATGAAAATTAAAACCTGACCGCTGAACAAGATCCACCAGCACCACACTATCCACGCCACCACTCACTGCGAGTAACAGCTGTAAGTTGTTAGATGACAGATGACAGAATTGTTTCTGCCAGTGGTTTTGAAATTTATGTAGTAGATCCATTTACGGAAATTGGTTTAGTGGTTTATCGGTTTAGCAATTTATTTGTTTGCAGATGGTTTCAGGCCGGAGATGTATTTCAAATGCCAATAAACAAGTAAACTAATAAACAAATAAACCTATCAGTTCTTCTTTACTTCCTTCGCCCACGCATCTTTCAAAGTAACTGTTCTGTTAAATACAGGTTTGCCTGCTGAACTGTCTTTATCTAAACTAAAATAACCTTTACGGATAAACTGGTACCTGTCGCCTGCTTTATCATGTAACAACGCAGGTTCTGCATAAGCATGGCCGATCACTTCCAAAGAATTTTCGTTGATATGGTCTTTAAAATCGCCTTCTGCATTGGCAACATCTTCCACTTTGAATAAACGGTCGTACAGGCGAACCTCTGCAGCCACTGCATGTTGCACGCTAACCCAATGCAGCGTGCCTTTTACATTGATACCCGATGTATCGGCGCCGCTTTTGCTTTCGGGAAAATAGGTGCATTTTAATTCTGTAATATTTCCGGCAGCATCTTTCACCACTTCATCGCATTTGATGATGTAGGCGCTTTTCAGGCGAACCATTTGTCCGGGTGCGAGACGGAAATATTTCTTTGGCGCCACTTCCATAAAATCTTCGCGTTCAATAAAAAGTTCTTTACTGAACGGAACATCGCGGTGGCCTGAATTGGCATCTTCCGGATTATTTTCACTTGGTAATAATTCACCCTCGCTATCATAATTGGTGATCACAATTTTCAACGGATCAAAAACAACCATCCTGCGCAAAGCAATTTTGTTCAGGTGTTCACGCACACAAAATTCAAGCAGGCTTACATCGATCAGGTTTTCCCTTTTGGCAACGCCGATCCTTTCACAAAATTCGCGTATCGCTTCTGCGGTATAGCCTCTGCGGCGCATACCGCTGATGGTAGACATACGCGGGTCGTCCCAACCGGTTACATGTTTTTCATTTACGAGTTGCAGCAGTTTGCGTTTGCTCATGATAGTGTATGTCATATTCAAACGTGCAAACTCATATTGGTGCGAAGGGAATATTTCCAGTTTTTCAATACACCAGTTATACAGGTCGCGGTGCGGAATAAATTCCAGCGTGCAGATCGAGTGAGTGATATTTTCGATCGAATCGCTTTGCCCGTGTGCAAAATCATACATCGGGTAAATACACCAGTTATCGCCGGTGCGGTGATGATGCGCGTGTTTGATCCGGTAAATGATCGGATCACGCAGCAACATGTTGGGTGATGCCATATCGATCTTTGCACGCACTACTTTTGATCCGTCAGCATATTTTCCTGCACGCATATCGGTAAACAATTGCAGGTTCTCTTCCACAGTTCTATCGGCAAAATGATTTCGTGTACCTGGTATTGTGGGAGTGCCTTTTTGTTGTGCGATCTCATCGCTGGTACTATCATCAACATATGCCAAACCTTTACCGATCAGCTTTGCAGCAAATTGATACAACTGCTCAAAATAATCCGATGCATATAATTCATTGGCCCATTCAAAACCGAGCCAGCGCACATCATCTTTGATACTGTCAACATATTCTGTTTCTTCCGTACTAGGATTGGTATCATCAAAACGCAGGTTGGTTTTGCCGCCATATTTTTTTGCAAGGCCAAAATTCAGGCAGATACTTTTTGCATGGCCGATATGCAAATAACCATTCGGCTCCGGCGGGAAGCGTGTTGTAATGGATGTATATTTCCCATTCTTCAGATCCTCTTCAACGATCTCTTCAATAAAATTCAGGCTTTTTTCTTCGCTCATTGGTTTGTTTTTCCGAAGGGCAAAGGTAAGGAATTGGGGGTAGTCTGGAGACTGGAGTTAGAAGTCTGAAGTTAGAAGTTGAATAACATTATTCCAGTCTCCTAACTCCAGTCTCCAGACTAATTAATTATCAGAGTCTATACCTAATAAGAAAATCTATCGCCTCCACCATATCCGTATGCAATAACCTGTCCGCTTCATTAAAGCTGATCTTTTTGCGGAACGAGCTCATTAACTTTTCCAGTACAGGTGAAGTTTTCTTCGGCCTTCTGAACTCCATTGCCTGTGCGGCGCTCAATAATTCTATGGCAAGCACTTTTTCAACATTGTCTATTACGCGTAAACATTTAGTTGCGGCATTTGCTCCCATGCTTACATGGTCTTCCTGGTTATTGGACGATGAGATGCTGTCCACTGATGCGGGGGTGCATAATTGTTTATTCTCACTAACAATGCCTGCTGCTGTGTATTGCGGTATCATAAAACCGGAATTGATCCCGGCATCTTTTACAAGAAATAAAGGCAACCCGCGCTGTCCGCTGATCAACTGGTATGTTCTCCGTTCAGATATATTGGCGATCTCACTCATCGCGATCGCTAAATAATCGAGCGATAAAGCGAGCGGCTGCCCATGAAAATTTCCGCCACTCAATATGAGGTCATCTTCCGGAAAAATATTCGGGTTATCGGTTACTGAATTTATTTCACGTACAAATACACCAAGTATATGTTCAAATGCATCTTTGCTCGCACCATGCACCTGTGGAATACAACGGAACGAATACGGATCCTGTACCTGTTCTTTTGCCTGTTGTGCGATCGCACTGCCCTGTAAACAACTGCGCAGGTTTTCAGCAGTATGCACCTGCCCTTTGTGTGCGCGAAGTGAATGTATATGCGGATCAAGCGGTTCGCTCACACAATCAAACGCATCAAAAGACAATGCACTGACCAGGTCTGCCATTTGCAGAAGATGTTCGGCTTTCTTTAAACAGTACATCCCATAAGCGCTCATGAATTGCGTACCGTTGATCAGTGCGAGGCCTTCTTTACTTTGCAGGTGGATCGGCTCCCATCCAAATTTTTTCATCGCATCAGCTGCTTTCATTTTCTTTCCTTCATGGTAAACTTCACCCAGGCCGATCAGGGGCAAACTTAAATGACTCAACGGAGCGAGGTCGCCCGAAGCGCCTAATGAACCCTGCGTGTAAATTACCGGCAGCACATCATGGTTATACATGTACATCAAACGGATCACTGTTGCGATCTGTACGCCGCTGTTGCCATAACTGAGTGATTTTATTTTTAACATCAGCATCAGCTTCACAATATCTTTTGGAACTTCTTTGCCAAGCCCGCATGCGTGCGACACGAGTAAATTGTATTGCAGTTGTTCTATCTGGCTCGCATCGATCTTTACATTCTGTAAAAAACCAAAACCCGTATTGATACCATAGAACAGGCGTTCTTTGTCATCCATTTTATTATCGAGATATTCGCGGCAGGCCAGTATGCGTTCGTGTGCGTCGAAAGTGATGGATACAAGCTGTTCGTAATCCAGCAGGTTTTTAACCTGGCCGAAATGCAGCCACTTACGGTCAAGGGGAAGATAATTATAACTCATCAGGCAATCGTTTGGCGCAAAGTAAAGGGATTCGGCTGATAGTCCATAAACCATGAACTATGGCCTATGGGCTATCGGCCTAATAAGCTTATTCTGTTTGTCAGCCTCACAATTTTTCCGTTATTTTGCGGCTCAATTTCATGGACCGGTAGCTCAGCTGGATAGAGCACAAACCTTCTAAGCTTGGGGTCATTGGTTCGAATCCAATCCGGTTCACTAATTTTTTGATAATTGATTGAAAACCAACGAAAGTTGGTTTTTGGTCTATTAGAGGCTCTATCGCTCAAAAAAATTACATAGCAGAACAAAAGCTGATATGACCTAAGAAGCGAGAACATAACGCAAAATCAATTGAACATATTCATCAGTTTTTTCTCATCCAGTATCTTAATACATCCACCCTGCACATCCACAAGTCTCTCACTTTTAAAATCACTCAATGTCCGGATCAATGATTCTGTGGCTGTACCGGCGATGGTGGCGAGCCCTTCCCTGCTGATATCAATCGTGAAATTTTCATCGCCCTGTTGTTTATATTTTTTCTGCAGGAACACCAATGCTTCCGCAACTTTTTTGCGTAATGAATTATAGGCAAGCCCCAGCAACTGGTTCTCTTTGTCAGAAACATTTCTTGCCAACAGGCGTATGAATTTTAGTGCTACCTCTTTATTATTGTTCACCAGATTATTGAACTCTTCTTTGGGTATAACGGCCAGTTCGGTTTCTTCAAGCGTTTCCGCTGTGTCTTTGTAAACAGTTCCTTCCAGCAATGCAATGTGGCCGATAAAATCGCCCGTACTAAACAAATCTGTTACCAGTTCTTTGCCATCATCATTGCTGCGGTAAGTTTTTACTTTACCTTTTACAATATAGAATAGCCTGTTGGGATGGTTGCCTTCTGAATAGATATTCTGTTTTTTCCGGTAGGTATTTACATCCTTTCCTTCTGTAAGCGTTTCAAATACATTTCTGCCCAACGATTCCTGCATAAAATGTTTTACTCCTTCCAGGCCAGGCGCCAACTCTTCTTTTAAGAGGTTAAATTTCCGGAGGCGGCTGTCCACCGCATTAAGCAATTCCGTAGCATCAAATGGTTTGGTAAGATAATCATCTGCCCCAAGTTCCATTCCCTTTCTGAGATCGCCACGTTCTGTCTTTGCTGTAAGAAATATGAACGGTACATTCCTGATCTCAGGGTTTTTATGGATCGCATGCAACACGCCATATCCATCCAGTACAGGCATCATGATATCGCAGATGATAAGATCGGGTTTGTATTGTATCGCGTGTTCGATGCCTGTTTTACCATTCGAAGCCATGAACACCTCATAGCCCGATAGTTCAAGTATTTCGGCGGTATTGGTACGGATGTCATCGTTATCTTCTATTAATAATATTTTTTTCATATCAGTTGGCATCGGTAGCAAAGTTGACAACAAATTCAGTTCCTTTATCCAGTTCACTGTAACATTCCACTTTTCCATTCATCAATTCTGCGTAACGGGAAACAATGTGAAGGCCTAAACCTGTTCCCTGAATATTAGCAACATTGGTACCGCGGAAGAATCTTTCCATCAAATGCACCTGATCCTCATCCGAGATTCCCATTCCATTATCTTTCACTGATATTTTAATATGCGGTGTACCGGAACTCTTTATTTCAATAATGCTGTTGTTGTGTGAAAATTTGCTGGCATTGGAAACCAGGTTCATGATAATATGCTTAAACATGGATGGATCTATGTAAACTTCTTCCTCGCCGGTATGTTCATAATGTATCTCCTGGCCGTTCTTAAGATTGGCATGCATCTCATCTATTATCTGGGTTACAAGCGATGTGATATTAAAATGTGCGCGCCGTACCTGTATCTTTCCTTCTTCTATTTTGCCCACACTTAAAAAATCATTGAGAATATCTGTTAACATGTTAACCGAAGAAATGATCCGCTGGATATGTTTTTCCCTTTTGGGCTGATCCTCGCCAGACGAATATTTTGCGATAAGATAAGTTGATGAAAGTATTGTACTTAATGGCGTACGGAATTCATGCGAAGCCATAGAAACAAAACGTGATTTCAGTTCACTCAGTTCCCTTGCCTTTTCAAGTGAAGCGCGTAGTTCCTGCTCCGCTCTTTTTCTTTCAGAGATATCAATGGCAATTCCCATAAAGCCTGTAATTTTGCCGGTGCTGTCTTTAATGGCCGTAGTAGTTACGGCAGCGGGAAAAGTGGTTCCGTTTTTTCTTACAAAAGTATATTCCTTCTCTTCATGTATATCTCGCCTTGATTTTTCAACGAGTACAGAAAAATCATCTTCAACCTCGATGCCGTATTCATTCAATAACTCCGCTCTTTCCTTTTCAATTTCGTCTGCATTGTGAAATAAGATCATCCCGCTTGTATTCAATACTTCAGATTCGCTGTAACCCATATTTACTGAAGCCTCAGGGTTGAATAAACGGATGATCCCTTTTTCATCAGTAGCAATGATCATTACGCCTGCATTATCAAACAGCGCTTTCTGGTAAGACAGTACACCTTCCAGTTTATCTCTCGACAATTCAAGCTGCCGCAATGTTTCTTTGAGATCGTGTGTGCGTTGCTCGATGGTTTCTTCCAGTTCGTTATTCAGTTTTACAATTTCTGCTTCTGCTTTTTTGCGTATGGAAATATCACTGATAAAAGCAAGAATATTCTGCTCGCCTTCATTCATATAATTGCTGAGGCTTACTTCAACCGGGAATTCGGTGCCGTCTTTCCTCACAGCAAAAAGATCCATGCCAACACCCATTGGCCTGTTGTGAGGATTCTTTGTAAAAGTTTCCCTGTTGCGTACATGCTTTGAATGATAGCGTGAAGGGATCAGCAATTCAACCGGCTTATCAATTACTTCTTCAACCGAATACCCAAACAGCTTAAGGGCAAATGGATTTACAGCCTGTATTTTACCCGAGCTGCTTGCCATTACTATTCCCATGGTGGCATGATTAAATAATGCTTCAAACCGTTGCATGGCGCTATATTAGTTTTGTTCTTCGTAATAATAAAATACCTGCATTATGTGGGGAGATGCATAACAGTTATGACAAATAAATCGAAAAAGTTTTGTTTAATCTTTAACCATTTTTGTTTGATAAGATTAAAACAAATTTTCCTTCCAATGTACATATTTCCAGGCGGCTTATCCAAAGTATTATTTATGTGTACCAGGTTTGAACCCGGAAGACCGCAACATGCAACACCCGAGAAACACATGGTTCGCCACAATGGAAACATTGCACCTGCTGATCAAGGGATGATAAAGCCGTAAGAAAGTTTAAAAGGCAATATTATTGCCGCCATCGTACCCAAAAATGACGAATGTCATATTCCGTGCTAACGTTAATCTGCATATTTGCCCGGGTTGTAAAATAATTTTGATCAATGCAGGACATTTCAGACCAAGAACAATTCAAAGCCTTATTTGATTTCGCTACGGAAGGCATCCTGGTATCTGATACAGCCGGTATCATTCAGCTTGCCAATGCATCAGCTGAAAGATTATTTGAATACGAAGCGGGTGAACTGGCCGGGAAAAAAGTGGAGATACTGATGCCGGGTCGTTTTGCCGTTGACCATAGCAAACTGAGAAAAGGATTCAATGCCAACCCGCATGCAAAGTCTATGGGAAGTGGCCGGGATCTTTTTGGAATGGCAAAAAACGGAAGGGAATTCCCGGTTGAGATCAGCCTCAGCCCCTATTCAACTGAAACCGGAAATTTTATCATTGCATTTATCATAGATATTTCGATACGCAAAAAAAATGAACGTGCTATCATACAACAAAAAGCAGAACTCGAATCGTTGGCCTTTGAACTGGAAAAAAGGGTAAAAGACAGGACGATGATACTCGAAGAAGCACTTCAACAGCTCGAAAGATCGCGTAAAGAACTAAATGAAACGCTTGCCAAAGAAAAAGAACTGAATGAAATGAAATCGAGGTTTGTGACAATGGCATCACATGAGATACGCACGCCGTTAACTACTATCCTGTCATCGCTTTCACTGGTTGAAAAATACGGCGAAAGCAACAACAAAGAAAAACAGCAGCAACATATTAAACGAATCAAAGCATCTATCGACAATATGACTGACCTGCTGGATGATGTGTTATCTATTTCGAAACTTGAAGAAGGGCGGATCATTATTATCCCGGAGCAACTCGATGCCACGGATTTTTTACAGGAACTTGTTAAAGAACTTACACAGGTTGCAGAAGAGGGCCAGGAGATCCGTTACATACATACAGGCAATACGGAGGTGTTCCTTGACAAAAAAATATTGCGGATCATACTTATCAACCTTGTTACCAATGCACTGAAATTCTCTGATGTACAGTCTGTTATTTTTATCAACCTGCATATATCTGACACAACCATATCGTTAGTGGTAAAAGACAATGGTATTGGCATCAGCGATGAAGACAAACCATATCTTTTCGACCGTTTCTTCCGTGGCCGCAATGCAACCAATATACATGGGACGGGCCTTGGATTAAACATTGTGGCGCGATATGTTGAACTGCTTGGCGGAAGTGTAGAGGTAGAAAGCAAGATCGATAAAGGAACCACGTTTACTGTTACTATCCCAAATCAAACGCAAGATGAAAAAGAAAATTCTGTTAATTGAAGACAATGATGATATCAGGGAAAATACTGCAGAGATCCTTGTTCTCTCGGGCTATACGGTGATAACAGCTGAAAACGGTAAAGTGGGCGTTACACTTGCCCAATCCGAAATTCCGGATGTGATCATTTGCGATATCATGATGCCGGTGCTCGATGGTTTTGGTGTGCTTCACCTGCTTGGCAAAGATGAAAGAACAGCAGGCATTCCTTTTATATTTCTGACAGCACGCTCTGAAAGAAGCGATCAGAGAAAGGGCATGGAAATGGGCGCCGATGATTATCTCACCAAACCTTTCAGCGAAATTGAATTAATGAGTGCCATTGAAAGCAGGATAAAAAAAGCCGGTATACTAAAAAAGGAATTCAGTAAGAACCTGGAAGGCATTACCGGTTTTTTAGCGGAAGTAAAAGACATGGCCGACCTGCAAAAATTAACATTGGAAAAAGAAGCCAATATATACCGGAAAAAAGATGAGGTATACCGCGATGGCAATTACCCAAGGGGAATATTCTTTTTGAATAGCGGAAAAATAAAAACAGCAAAGTTTGCCGAGAACGGAAAAGAATTGATAACAGCTTTATATAAAGCGGGTGATTTTTTTGGTTACCACGCATTGCTCGAAGAAGGCAGGTATACAGATACTGCCACCGCCATGGAAGACTGTGAAATATATCTTTTGCCAAAAGAAGATTTTTTTTCGCTCATTTATAAAAATGCAGAAGTGGCCAAGAAATTTATACAGATGATCAGCAATAACCTCGTAGAGAAAGAAGAACAACTGGTAAAGCTGGCCTATAATTCAGTACGAAAAAAAGTAGCCGATGCACTTCTTCAGTTACAAAACACTTACCAGACAAATACCGAAGCGCCATTCAGCATGCAGGTTTCCAGGGAAGACCTTGCACATCTCGCCGGTACTGCAACAGAAAGTACCATTCGTACACTGAGTGATTTTAAGGAGGAAGGATTGATCGATATCAAAAGCGCTAAAATAACTATTCTCAGAACAGATAAACTTAGTGGGTTAAGAAACTGACGCCGTTTCAGCTTGCCCTGCTCTTCATTTGCATGGTAATAAGTTCTCCCTGCCTGTTTTGTTCTTCAAGCGTCCAGTTGCCGGTTACAGTTGTTTCGAGCCAAACATTTCCGGAACGCCTGAACACCTGCGCATGCAGGCAATAGGTTGCATCAATATACTGTTCGAACTCTCTTACTTTTATATTATTTGTAATAGCAAGCTCCCCATCGTCGATCTTATCCAACCGGAATTCGCCCAGCAATTTATTCCTGTTGATAATGGGTTGATCCCGTTTATTTTTTAAAAGCCCATTCGTATGTCTTTCAAAAAAATCTACTTTCAGAAAAGGAAACAGGTGATGAAACATTTCCTGTACCTCTTCTATCGTCTGGTCGTCTTTGATCTCCTGTTTCATAATTTTAAGTTTAGAAGTAAAACTAAATTCTCTTTATGACAGCTGATATGATATTCGTCAGTTGCAGCACATATTTTATCTGTGTGCGATAAAAACCGGCACATGGCTATTCGCAATGATATTTCTTGCAAAACTTTTACGGATGAGTTGCGAAAATGCAGACCTTCCATACGAACCACAAACAAGCATGGAATTTTTTCTTTCTGCCATCCAGTTTGAAAATTCTTTTTTTGACTCCATGATACAAAAGGTCAGCTTACTGAAATGAGCTGCTGCCAGGTCGCCGATCTCCTTTTCATGAGGGATCTCACTATCGGGGTTGTCGTTGATATACGCGAGCAGCGTATTAAGCTTCAGCAGTTCCGGAAAAAGAAAAGCAAACTGCCTGATCGCAAAAACGCAATCTTTACTGCCATCATAAGCAAGAACAAGGCTTGTTGGCAACTCAAATTTTTCAGGTACCAATAATGCAGGACAGCTGATATAATGCAGCAGGTCTTCCAGCATTACATTAATGGATGCTTTTTCCTGGTCATTATAGATCATCTCACTACCTATGATCAGCAGGTCTGCGAATTGGCTTTCTGTTTGTAATCCTGCCAATGTAAGATCCGCAACATCTTTCTGCAAGCGGTACCGGATCCCGTTTTCAACACAAATGCTTTCCAGCCTTTCCAGGTTATCGGTTGGTACTTTCTTTTTCAGGCTTTGTGTTAAAGGTAAAAACATACCGAATGTGCCATCCGGATAAATGGGTGTTTCAACAACCTGTCTTTGCAGCGAAACCGCTGTTAACTGTAACGGGCACGAAGCATTCATTCTGCAGATCAATTCCACTGCACTATCAGAAAATTCATCATTGTAAAAAGCTAAAATTATTTTTTTCATCGTACATGATTGTATGGTTATTATTCATTCAGGTGTAAAATTAGTATGGCACTGCAACAGAAAATATGACGGCGAATAACAGCGTATATGACACTTGTCAGTAAATCAGAGGCGCTAATTATGGCAAGGGCTACATGACGCAAATCACTGCGACGGTTGAGGACAGTCATTGCATGAGAGGGTGCTACAGAATAAGTTTGTTAAAACTTAATGATATGACACACGAAAATCCTGAAATCATTTCCCGGCGTGATCTGGTTGATTATGAAATTCAAAAAATGCTTACTGCTGAACTTCTGTTACAAAATCATATCCTTGCATGGTCGCGTGCGGCAGCTTCGCCACAACTGAAAGAAACGCTGAACAGCTACCTTGGGCTTGTGCGGCAGCATATTGATATGATGGGCAGTTTTTTGGATAAAGAATACATCATACTAAGATCATTCCCTAATCTGGTTATGCGCGCACTTGTTACTGAAACAGATCTTAAACTTTCTTACTGCCGGTCTGCCGCTACACGGGATGCCGGCCTGTTGGTAAACATTTTATCTGTTAACGATTATAAGTTCTCTTCATACAACACTACTGCTTACCTGGCCGATATGGCCGGTATGAAAAATCAGGCCGATATTTTCAGGAAAATTGCTGAAAACGAAAAAGAAATAAATGAACGTTTCTTAAGGTTAAGAGAATACGCTACCATTTATTAACAGATCCATGCCATAAAAAAGGGAACAGCGATCAGCTGTTCCTTTTTTATCCCCGGTGCTTATTGCTATCCATATCTTTTAAAAAAACTTCTTTCAAGAGATTCACGTTGATCGGGATGTGCAATTTTGATCAGTTCTCTTCCCCGTTGTTTCAGGTTTTTTCCGAACAGGTCAGTTGAACCATATTCTGTAACTACCCAATGCACGTGGCCCCTTGTGGTTACAACGCCTGCTCCTTCTTTTAAGAAAGGAACAATGCGCGAAGCGCCTTTTGAAGTAACAGAAGGTAATGCAATGATCGGTTTTCCATCTTCAGATAAAGAAGCGCCTCGTATAAAATCCATCTGCCCGCCAATACCCGAATACTGGTAGGTTCCGATTGAATCTGCGCAAACCTGGCCGGTAAGATCGATCTCTATCGCACTGTTTATCGCCGTTGCTTTGGGATTCTGCCTGATGATACTCGTATCATTCACATACGCAATATCCATCACCCTTATTTGCGGGTTATCGTCAACAAGATCATATAGTTTTCGTGTTCCCAGCATAAATCCTGTAACGCAGCAACCGATGTTTAATTTTTTCTGGCTGTTATTGATAATACCTTTTTCAAGAAGTGGGATGATGCCATCAGAGATCATTTCAGAATGTATGCCCAGATTTTTATGAGCGTAAAGATTTTTTAATACCTGATCCGGAATACTGCCGATACCTAGTTGCAATGTGGCCCCGTCTTCTACCAATGCGGCAACATTCTGTCCAATGCGTTTCACCGCATCAGAAGCATGCGCCGAATAATCTACTTCAGGAAGATCGCATTCATGCCATACCATTTTATGGAGCTGGCTGATGTGTACAAAACCATCTCCATGTGTTCGCGGCATTTTCGAGTTGATCTGTGCGATAACGATGACGGCTGTTTCAAGAGCAGCTTTTGCAATATCAACCGAAGTACCCAATGAACAATACCCATGCAGATCGGGCGGTGAAACCTGTATCAACGCAACATCTACAGGCAAAATGTTTTTTCTGAACAATTGGGGGATCTGGCTCAGGAACACCGGAACATAATCGCCATACAAACCATTGGCAACGTCTCTTGTATTTTCTGAAACAAATAATGAGTTGAAAAAAAAACTTTCGCGGTATTCAGTTGCATTAAAGTTTACCCCGCCCAGGTTGGTGATACTTACCAATTCTACATTGCGCAGTACATCGTGCCTTTTTTGCATGGCGTGAACAAGACATGCAGGCGTTGCTGCACTGCCATGAATGAACACGCGATCGCCCGATTTAATACAGGTAACTGCTTCTTCAGCTGAAATAAATGCGGTTGTATACATGGTTACTGATTGATTTTTGTTAGATCATGGATTTGTCCTGGCAAATACAATACCTGCAATAATAGCCTGGCACAAACCGTAAAAGAACCAGCTTGATACCATAGTGAAAGTGATATCCAGCGAGCTGAAAGTGATCCACATAACAGGTACAAGTGCGATGATACCGTACACAAATCCAAACTCGAGGCCACGCAAAATAAAATGGCCTTTGAACAGGCCCTTGAACCTTTCCCAGAACCAGGATAAAGCGAAACTGAAAATAAATGCGTGTGAATAGAATAAAATATCCCTGTCGCCATTAGAGTTGAACAACGGGTTGTTATAATCAACAAAAAACGACGGGAAGTAATGTATGGCTGTATACAATCCGCCATAGCTGATAATAAATAAGATAATGCCCGCTGTTAATCCTGATAAAAATATTTTTTTCATAAATCGTTTTGTAAAATTTATTAAGTAACCCTTGAATTTTTATTTTGTTTGAACCCAGTGATCATGAGTCAGCTATTCTTTTAAAATTGATCCGGAATATCACATCCAGCCTGTCATCGGCCCTGATCATTCCACCTAATTTTCTTGGCGGCACAAGCAGGAAATCCGAGAAGCGTATGGTTTGTGTACCCACCAGGTGAATGATCTTCTGCTCATCCATTGAAAAACGGTAATTAACTTCTATCTTTTTTGATATACCCGCCAGTTCTATATTCACTAAACCGGTAATCGGTTCCTGCGCATGATTTAATTCTGGATATTTTTCGAGCGAGATAAAATAAATATTCAGCGATGGAAATTCTTTTGCCTTCAGCGTTTTTCGCAGGTCATTTGTCATCATACTATTATTACAATCAAAACTGATCACCGGCAATGCAAGACGGCCCGATAATACAACCGGAACCTCATTGCCCGGCCTGTAACAGGTAAGCGTGTCTGATCTCTGGTACTCAGGAATGCTGCAGCTGAACTTATTGATATTGGTGCTTCCATTTACTCTTACCGTACAATCTTTTAGTATGATCCATTTTATCAAAGCAGGCGCTTTGTCTGTTGCAGAAACAAAAACAACCATGAATACAACAGCGAATAAAATGATACTATTTTTTTTCGGGCTCATACAACGCGGTTAAAGAGAATGAAACATTTTAAAAAATGCCGGGATGATTAAGCATCCCGGCATTAAAAAACTGATCAGCTTAAGCACTTTATCAGAATCCGACAACCGCTTCTATCACATAGCCACTGAACTTGCCTGTTGCGCGATAATCTGCCGCAGGGAAATCGTTGTACTTCTGGATCACATATTCGGCTTTCATAAGAATGTTTTTGGTCATGAACCATCCGCCTGCAAAAGCTAAACGGTTTACGTTAACTGCGCCGGTGTAAGTGATAGCGCCGGCTCCTGTACCTGCAGGATTATCAGCAAGCCTTGCTGAAACTGAGTTATACCTCATACCCACAAAAAGATCATCTGATTTTCCGAACCTGTAAACACCATCAACTGCATACTGGCTCGCAGTTCTGTCGCTGGCTTCTTTTGAAGTTCTTCCGGATGCTTTCTCCCATGTTCCGAATAATTCCAGTCCGTGTACTTTCAACAATCCATTTACAATAACAGCATTGATCTTTTTACTAAAACCGGGATTAAACCGGCCTGAAAAAGCCAATGGTGTTCCTGCTCCGGTTGTACTGCTTGGATTGGCAGAGTTCTCCTCTATTACATATTGGTAGTTAGATCCGGCACGGTCGCCGCCAAACAAAGTATTACCACCACTGCTCTGGTTACCATAATAAGAAGCACTTAATCTCAAACGGGCGCATTCTGTAATTTGTTTATCAAATCCTGCTTTCAGTAATACGGAAGGGGATTTATGCAGTTCATCATCCGGGTTAGATGCTTTGTACATTGAGTCTACATTTCCTTTGATCATACCATTGGTAAGACCCACTACGCCAAAAAAGCCATTCTTTTTTACATAGATCTCTCCGCCTATCTCTGTTGCAAATTCATCCATGATATTTCCTTCCATAAATGGATTGTACAAAGCCTGTCCTCCATCGCTTCTGCGAAAATGTTCATCGCCATAGTCTACTTCAAAGTGGCCGATCTTAATGGTTGTTACTTTCATGATGTCTTTCCAGATCTGTGCTTTGAACGGCAGTCTGTCGAACTGGATGTAACCGCCTTTTACCCATGTTTCATTGTGGTGTTTGGTTGAGAGGTAACTGGTGATGTTTAATTTGATACCATCTGCCAGTTGTACATCCATAAATAAATTAGCCATAGCAGTCTGGAACCCTGCAGTGATCACTTTTAGTTTATTTCCTGGAACAGACACTCCGCTGAAAGAACCAGCATTGTTGTTCAACGCGCCATCGTTTGAGTGTGTGAGATTCTGGAACTGTTGTGTAAAACCCGCACCGAATCTTATTTTCAGGCCACTGAAAGAAGAAACAGAATCTTTGGGGTCTTCAAATACATTGATACCGTTTTTGTCGTATGCCCTGAAATTTGAAATAACAGGCTGCTGTGCCATTGCCAGTACAGGCAGGAAGCCTGCCAGCAATATCAGCAGGTTATGCTTGTGATGAGTTTGCTTTTTCATAATAATGTGTTTTGGGTTGATTGATTGATTTTAGCATTTATTGTTTTGCCAGTGTGAGGTCAAACTGTAAAGTGATATCGTTCCCTGTTTTGATAGCGCCAAGCATAAAAGTTGGCGGTTCGATATTGAAATCTTTCATGCTGATCTTTTTAGTACCGCTAATGGCTATGCTTTTATCGGGATTTACTTTCGCAAAAGCCAGCAGGCCGGCATCAACCGTTGTGCCTGCAATAGTTAGTTTGCCCTGGCATTTGATAGAGCCATCCGGTGCGAGTGAAGCAGAACTGAGATTGTAAGTAATGACCGGATACTGTGATGTCTTCAATGCTTTGTAAGCATTCTTGTCCATTGCTGAATGATCGCTTTTGAGGCCCTCAACAGGCATTGAAAAAAACAGCGACTGCAACCCGGTTAACTTCTCGGCTGCATTCAATGTAAAAGTGGCAATGCATTCGCCTTTGGAAGCCTGCATGCTCCAATCGTGCAAGGTAGAAGTACCTTTAATTATTGATTGTACATTATCTTTTGCATGATATTTAACCTGTGCAGTTGCCGCCATTGAAACAAACTGGATGCAAAACAACGCGATGACCCATTTTGTCTGTAACAATACTTTTTTCATAAAACTGATTTTGATTATTAATGAATTGGTTATTTATTTCTTTATTGAAGACAAATGTAGATTCAGCCGAAGCAGGGAAAAATGATGACTGTCATTAACATAACTGATTCTTATCAAGAGTGGTTGCGGCCGATGTTTTGATTAGAGGCAGAGAAGATCAACAATAAAAAACCCTGTTTGATAACAGGGTTCTGAAAACTGAAACAGTAATATATACAGGATACGCCGGGTTAATTCAGCAACTGTGGATCTGCTAACCGAACATGCTGCGGAAGCCGGTGCATTTTCTGTACGGTTACTGCCATTGCCGCTTTATCATGTACCAGGCCATTCTCCTGCCTGTACCTGATAGCGTCTTCTGCATATAATCCGGTAAAACATTTTTTTACCGCTTCAATTACTTTATGTTCTCCGAAAACACTCTGCTTATTTTCATTGGCAGCAGAAGTAGTTTGCATACTAACAAGAACGGGTTCGTTAATACCAAGATCTTTATAGGCCATTGCAATAGATGACCTTAGTCGGTTTGGTATTTCTGCATGCCGTAACAAGGATCTGGCTTTGCCGGCTATATCTGAAAGGTTAGCATAGTTTTCGCTATTCAATAACTGCATCAGGTTATGCAGCGGGTAATGCAATGAATTATGTGTAAGAAATTCTTCAAAGGCAAAAGCAGTTACCATAAATCCATGAGGGGAAGAAATACATTCCGATGAAAGCATGTAGCCCGGCTTTTCCCTGGTTTCGCTTTCATTATTCATGGTTTCTATACCCTGCCCTGGATGGTTAACGGGTTTATTAAAATAAACGATCATAATACCGGAATTGAATTAGTAATAACATGTGATAAAACAGTTTTGGATCAATAGTGTTGTATCAGTGCGATATGATGATAATCATCAAGCATTCCTTTTTCCACAAACTCAACATCGCTGGAGCGCGCCCATTACTTCGCGGATTTCTGGTGACATATCAGTATGCATACATGTTAGTTTTAGGATTTAAAAGTAACAGGCCGGTGATTGATAAAAATTGATATTGCTCATACAATTAGATGAGCCTCATCAGGTAAATGGCCGATATGAGTTTTCTCAGTTTCATATATGACAACCATCATTTATCCCGGTTAATTTCTTACGATAAAACGGATAGCTTTTATTCCGGCAGTTTATTTACCTGTGGCAGTTAAATACAGCAGGACTACGGCAGCAACTGTCATCAGGATCAACGTTGCAAAACCAAGGATGTTCGAGAGTTTCCCATTTGTATATTCCCGCATCACTTTTTTGTTATTGGCAATATGAAGGATAATAGCGATCAAAACAGGCGCAGTAACTCCGTAAAGTATAGCCGACCAGATCAATGCTTTGATAGGTGAAATGCCAATGTAGTTCATTAATAACCCGAGCGCAAGCGAAATGGCAATGATCACATAAAATGCTTTTGCTTCGTGAAATTTCTTGTCGAGCCCTTTTTTCCAGCCAAATGTTTCAGTAACGATATAGGAAAGTGAACCACTTAAAACCGGGATGGCCAATAGCCCGGTTCCGATAACCCCAATGGCAAACAGCAGATAAGCAGATTTACCGGCCAATGGTTTTAACGCCTCTGCCGCCTGTTCTACCGTATCAATGTGATGAATACCGGCATTGAATAAAACTGTTCCCGTAGCAAGGATAATAAAGAACATGACAAGATTTGAAAACAACATTCCGAAATCAACATCCCGCTTCATATTTTGGATGATCACTTTATTGATCACCAGTGTTTTTTTATTCTTTCTGTCTTCCACTTCCATTGTTGCCTGCCAGAAAAAAAGATAAGGAGATATGGTAGTACCTAAAATAGCAACCAATATGCTGATGAAATCTTTGTCGAATTTTATAGTTGGAATAAATGTTCCTTTAAAAACCATCTGCCAGTTTTGTTTGTACAGAAATGGCACAACCAAATAAACCAGCAGCACCATGCACAAATATTTAAGCACAGATGCTATTTTTTTGTAAGGCAAAAAAATGATTGACACCAGTAACAGGACGGTAAAACCAACACTAAAAAAAATGGCGTTAACGGAAGGGAAAAGCAAATTTCCAACAGCACCCATTCCCGCAATATCGGCGCCTATATTCATAACGATAGCAGGAAAACTGCACAATACCATTACATACAAAACAGGCTTTGAATAATTTGTTTTAAGGGTTCCCGTTAAACCCTGCGAAGTAACCAAACCAATTCTGCCACACATTTCCTGTATAGCCGCCATAAGCGGAAATGTAATGAGCGCCGTCCAGAGTGTAGACAACCCGTATTGTGCCCCGGCCTGGGAATAAGTAGCAATCCCTGACGGATCATCATCACTTGCACCTGTTACAAGACCAGGCCCAAGCAATTTCCAGAAACGGATAAGTCTGTTGGATCTCTTTTTGCCGGCCATTTTTATAATTGCTGTTTATGATCCCTGAAATGAACTTCGATATTCCTCAATAGATGGTGTAGTATGTATGTTACTGATAAATTTCTGTGCCGATAAAAAATACCAGCTAAATTAACCGTATGACAAAGTACGGTGATATAATTAAGAATAACGGCTTCTGCATATCGCAGGCTGCCTTAAAGTGAGCCGTCGGCTATATAGAAGTCAGTGATCGCAATGTTTGAGGGAGCCATCGGAAACCCAAAGGCCTGTACACTGCAAAAAATATAGATCGTGTATGCAACTGATCAATCGAATGCATGCTGTCCGTTATCCAGCTGCCTTACCGCTATATAAGCCATAAGGCCGGAACCGATTAATAATGCATCTTCATCGATGGTAAATGTGGAGGAATGTAAAGAAGCCGTGATCCCTTTTTTCTCACAGCGTGTTCCCAATAAATAGAAACAGGAATCAATTACCTGCGAATAATATGCAAAATCTTCTGCAGCCATCCATGGATCTACTTCCATTACATTTTCTTTTCCAACATACTCTTCCAAACAGATGCGTGTTCGGTCTGCAAGTGTTTCCCGGTTAATTAAATGAGGGTACCCTTTAACGATCGTAAAATCGCAGGAGCCTCCCATCGATTCTGCCATACCGATCGCGATCCGCTGCATTTTTTCATGCGCCGCTATTCGCCACTCTTCATCAAAGGTTCGAAAAGTACCTTCCATACATACTTTGTCGGGTATGATATTGATCGCACCATCAGCGATCACGCGGCCAAAAGAAAGCAGGGAAGGAACAATAGGATCGATGTTACGGCTAACTACCTGCTGCAAGGCCACAATAATATGCGATGCTATCAAAACAGGATCGATATTCTTGTGAGGCTCTGCACCATGCCCACCTTTCCCGTGTACCGTTACAAATAATTCATCCATTGATGCCATTGCTTTTCCTTTACATATTCCGATCTTCCCGCAAGGAATAGTTGGCATTACATGCTGCCCGAATACAGCGGTTGGCCTGGGATCATCTAACACACCTTCTTTGATCATACCAATGGCGCCACCGGGAAGTTTTTCTTCTGCAGGTTGAAAGATCAGTTTTACCGTTCCGCCAAAATCCGCTTTTAATTCGTTTAGAATTTTTGCTGTTCCCAGGAGCGACGCTGTATGCGCATCATGGCCGCATGCATGCATGACACCATGATTAAGTGATGTGAAAGCTGATACATTGGTTTCCGTGATGGGCAATGCATCCATGTCTGCACGCAACGCAATTACGCGGTCAGATTTCAAAGCGCCCTGTATGATCGCTACAATACCCGTATTGTGAACTGCCTGGTAAGGAATACACATTTCAGCAAGCCGTTTCTTTACAAAAGCAGACGTCTCAAATTCATTGAACGACAATTCAGGATGCGCATGTAAGTGCCGCCTGTCGGCAATTACATGCGCGTGAATGTTTGTTGCAATCTCCCGAATCAATTCCAGTAACGTTCTCATTCGTTATTGTTGTATAGCCCCCCTGCTGGGTCCCGGGGTCCCGGTTCGCCATTGATTCCCCAGATAATCCACAAATTCACTCAATGGAATGTAACCTGATATAAAGGATGAGTAATCGATACCACCGTTTTTAAGCGCTGACAAAATACTGGTTCCCAAAACAAAATATCCTGTAAACTTTGGATCAGATTGGGTATTGTTACTGCAATCAGTATTACATAATAATGCACTGTTAAATGCGCTCGCTGTTAAATAGGGATACTTTTTAAACCTGACGCAGATAGATGTACTGTCACTTGAGTAAAAATCATTGTTCCTGTAATAATTAACTCCCGTTGCGAATGTATCTACATTCAAGCCAAGTGAATCATGCAGAAAAGGGTGATCCAGAAAATTGTATATAATATTATTGGCGATCTTGATATTGGTGACATTAGAATTATACGGCATAGCAGAGTCTCCCCAGCCTACCCATAAACCATACCCTCCGGTATTTGCAAACGTATTATTCAATATCCAGTTATCGGCAGCTTCCATGATACCTTCGGGTCTTCGCCATGGTACCATATCTCCACCGTAGGGTTGAACTGACTGATTAGCTTGTTTGGTTGCCACAACCCCGTTAAATATATTACTGAAGAAAAGGTTGTTACTGCCCTGTAAATGGCAGGTTGTGGTATAATCATGAAAATTATTTCGTTTGATCACATTATAAGTTGTCAGTCCGGGTAATCCGGAAACATCCAGTGCATGCATATACCCTGAAACACCTGCCGAAACATCATTCTGTTCAACCGTTACATTGTGAACGCCATGTATATTAGGTGATACTGCATAATAAGAAGTAAGTGATATACCAACATGGCCAAAATCAAGAACGGTATTCCCGGTGATCTTTCCGGTATCGACAGCGTTCAGGAAAAAAATACCGTCACCGGCAAGAAATAACGTTGTATTATTTTCGTAACTGGTAAAAGACTTATCGACCACATTATTAGTAACATTAACATTCGATACATAATTAGCGGAGCTCTTAAGTGTGTCACCAACAAGTAAACCCGATGCATATGAACTTGCCCTTTCCAGCGTGCAGTGATCGATCGTTATATTACTGCTTGGTGCATATACTGCCATAATATTCCATTTGGAACCGCCGCGTATATCCAGGTTTTTGATCGTCACGCCGGAAGTGCCGCTTAGCAAAATAGTAGAGAACCCGGTTGGATTGGCAATGGAAGCAGGAACAATTTCAACATTCTGGGGGCCTACGGTTGCTGAGCCTGTATACAGGTAAAGGTTTTTTGCGGCTGTATCAAAATAATATTCTGAAGTATTTACTAAAGAAGTCTTGATATTGGTTTTGCCTATCTCATATTTGATATTCAATTTAGTGCCTCCATTGACAACTACGCGGTAGATACTGTCATAACTTATGGCATATCTCCATCGGTTGGATCCATCATATACCCAACTGGTATTGGTAAGAATGGACATACCTGCTATGATGGGCTGGCCAAGAGATGGTGAACTGTAGGCATCAATGGTAAAATTAGACTTACCCGTAAGATCCATAGAAAACAATGGAAGGTACCAGGCATCACCCCGTTTAAATAAGATCGTGTTACCTGACCCCATTAATGCCATTGCAGCACTCACACTTTTTTTTGCATGGTTTGAGTCTGTACCTGAATTCGCATCTGCACCCAGTGATTGCGAAAAATAATAAGTGGTAGCAGCAGATACCTTCTGAAAGCTGACTGTCAGAGCAGTCAACAGGAATAAGATGATCATTCTATTTTTCATATCATGATAGTTTAACGTAAATAATAGGTTGTTGAATATTTGCTATTGTGTCACAATCAATTGAATACTTTTCTGTTCACCCAGCGATGATAACCTTACCACATACACACCGGCAGATAAACCGGTGGTTGTAAAGCCTACCTGGTATTCCTGGTGTGCAACCGCATTACCCGAAAACAGGTTGGCAACTTTGGAACCATTAGGCTGGTAAACATTTAAGGAAACATATTCGGTTTTTTGATTCGTGAATTTGATGACCGATTTTTTGCGGGTTGGATTGGGGAAAGCAGAAATCACCATCGTATGACTTTCTTTTAAGACTGGATTAACGGTAATGGAGTCTACAGAATAACAACCCGATCCATTGGAAACATTGACAAAGAATTTTTGTGGCGTTGTTACTGCCGGTGTAAATACGGGGTTAGCAATTTCAGGATCACTTAATCTTTCGGAAGGATACCATGTGTAATGATCATTACCGGCGCCGATCGCCAGCAGCTGAATTTTTTGCGGACGTGAAATGGCGAATCCGGTTTTTGGATCAGTACCTCCGTTCTCTGTTATCACGGAGGATCGCAAAGAAACAACAGGCGGCCCATACACTGTAATGGTAAATACCCTGCTGAATACATCCACTCCGCCATCAGCCGTGCCTCCGTCATCTTTTACAGTAACGGTTATTTTCGCTGTTCCATAATGCCCTTTCTGCAAATGGTATCGCAGATAGCCGTTGTTATTCGCCAATGGGCCTGCCTGCAATTCATCAAATATTTCCGGGGCATCTGTACTCACTGTCAGGTGCACAACCTGTGTAAGTTCAGGCCCTGCTGAGATGCCATGCAGCAGGATAGTTTTATAATCTTTTGTAAAACAAAGCGCCTGGTCAGCAATTGCATCGATGGTCGGGCTTTTGTTTACACCTTGTGAAAAAGCAGTGCCGGCTGAGAATAAAAAAAACAGCAGCACCCACCTGCGGGGGAAACGAGATCCTGTTTGATTTTTCATAATTGTTGGTTTATTTGGTTAAAAAATGATAGAAATAAAATGAAACCCTTCACCATCGGATATGTGCATCAATGAACCGGACAAGGCTTGCCGCCATATCCTGCTGTTCTTTGATATCCGGATGGCCAGGCGTTTGTTTGTATGAAAAAAAATGAGTGAATACTTTGTGGTCATTCATTGAGGTCACCGCACGGCTGATGTAACCGGGCCACGGTGAACCAACGGCAACAGCATCCATATTGCCCAATACGCAAATGATATTGGCTGATGGATATTTATTACGTATAGATCGAATAAACTTTCTATAAGCAGTAACGATAAAATCTTCGGCTGGCGGTGTGGATCCGAATTTTTCTTTGAACTGATCATTGGCCGGCAGTTTCAGGATCCAGGAATCATTCTGTAATAAATTCACGACTACTATATCCGGCACAAACAATGAAAAATCCCATTTACTTTCCGGATCCGATGGATCCAACCGGTCATACATCTCAGGCATGACCAGTGGGTACCAGCTCACCATTAATCCAATACCGCTCCGGGCAATACAGGAATAGGCCGAATGATAATGCCTTGCCGTTATGGATGCATAGCTTAAATAATTGTTTTCATATTTACTCTCTCCTGAATTATGCCCATTGCTGTCTTCCACCGCACTACCGCAAGTGATGGAGTTTCCATAAAACTCTATTTTCCTGTTGCCCGTTTCAATAACGGCATTTGTTTTACTATCAGGCTGAAAATTGAATCCATAAAAAAATGTTTTGCCCTTATCCCATTGCGTGCATTTGAATAATTCAAGCGTGTGAATACCTGCACTTAGATGATCAACCAGTGAATAAGATCTCTTTGCTGTATCCAGCCTGATCTTTTTTACCGGTTTTTCATCCAGTATTATTAAATAGTAATTAAGCCCCTTCTCATCTTTAAGTGTAGCGGCAATGCCTGCTCCTTTAAAAGAGGTCTTTACTGATGAACCGGCCCAGTATATTTCGGAACGATCTTCTTTAATACCGATACGCCCCTGCCATGAAAGAGCAGATGAATGCTGCATAAACATGCCGGCGTATTTTTTTGATACAGCTTCAACAACTGTTAACTCTTTTTCTTTGGCCAATACCGGATAGGTATCTTTCGCATAGGTCCATTGTTTTTCAAAAAGAAAATAATCCGGCTTAATAACAGGCCCGCCTTGCATAACTGAGAGTGAGTAAGCAACAAACATCTGCCAGCGATGCAGGTAATAATCTTTTAACAAGCCACTCCATTCCCTGCACGAATAATCATTCACATCATTTAATTCATGTGTCCATGTAGTAATAAGTGTGCGGGCATTCCATTCATAGAAATTTTTTTCTGCAGGGTACTTTCCTTTATTTCTTGCCATAGCAAGCCATGGCCCCAGCATAAATTCTTTGCGTGTGGATAAGAGCCTGTCCTGGTCGGCGATCAATGAAAGAAAACTTTCGGAAAGGCTCCTGAACAGGGAGATGTTTTTTGATTCATATGCTTCCTGCATTTGACGATACAAACTGCGTGCATAATTGGAAAGCACCTGGCGGGTAAGGTTCACAAGGTCGTATCGATATGCATCACTATTTTTAAAAAAGGAAGATGCCTTTTTAAATAATTCCCATGCGTTGATTAATTCGGCGGGATCATAATCCAGTTCTCCCGTACCCCAGGTTGATGCCGATGACCTGTTCCAACCGGGCCTTGCACAGATGATGGATTCAATAGGTGGATCATGCTTACCATATTTTGAATTATAAACCGTTCTTCGCAATACCTGCAAAGCCTTCAGGATGTTATCATCAGATCTGCCGTACCTGCTTTCTGCATATTTTTTCAACCAATCATCCAGGTTTATTTTTTCGGCGGCCCATCCAAGATCATAGATAAGATCATAAATGATCTCATCCTGGCCAATACCTTCCGGTGTTGCACCTATACCTTTCATACTTTGCCTTCCGATCGGATGATGTAATGCTTCGAATACATCTGTAACTGTGCTGTCCAGTTTAGCCGTCATACCTGTCCTGCCACCGAAATTTGGTATCTCACTCCATATCCAGTCATGGCCTGAGAAACCATCTTTTCTTTCCGCCCAATATTTAACTTTGCCGCCCCATTGTGGTTTTGCTTCTGCCATTATGTTGGCAACAAGTGCTTTTCCTTTCGGAACACCTGAAAGCATTTCCTGGCTGGGATTGTTTTGCCATGACTGCAACACCCATACAGCTCCCGGCTGTTGTTCGTTCATCGACCTGTAAATTGCCGAACCGGCTGCTTTCATATTTACTCCTTCCGAGAGGCCGCCTTCATGAAAAGGATCGCCCTGAAAATATCTCGCAGTTCCATAAAGTTTGGATTGTTCTGTGTAGTAAGCCTTCGCCATTTTTGCGAATAAAGGATCTGTTGGCAATAACATAGCCGGGCGTTTAAACCCTAACCATTTGCCCGGGTCGTGAATACCTGCCGATGGAAATTTTTCAGCCAATGAATTTGGCACCATCCCATAAAACCCCTGCAGCACAGGTTCCATATCCAGTGCACGCATGCGTTTAACTATTTTCTGCTGAAGCTTTGCCTGCCCATCGATCCATGATTGCGGAACAGGGCCGCCCCATGCTTCAAGATTACCCATTAACCACCATGCATTGAATGAAGGCCCGCAGATAAATGTTTTTATTTCGCTGTCTGTGTAATGATATTGCCGCAATGTGTTTTGCCAAACTGCTTCCTGGCCAACAATAGCCAGTGGCAAATTGATTCCATGCAACGCCATCCAGTCAATTTCTTTTTCCCATCTTTTCCAATCCCAGAATGCCATACTGTAACTGAATGTGCAATAGTTGAGATAGTAGCGATATTGATACGGCGATATACCTGTTCTGGCCTCACCGACCAACGGCAATACGTTGGGCGCTGCAGGATGTTCTTCATTCCATGAAAGGCTGGTATGACAATAAGCCCGGAGATAAACATTCAGCGCAACTGCAATGCTATTATTGTTATTCCCACTCAAAACAATTTTATGGCCCGATGATTCAAATGAATAACAATCCTTTCCATTCTGCCGGTCGGTGTATTTTATTACAAACTCATGCGACCTGCCCGGCAATATCCTTTCTATCAGATCAATGATTGCCTGCCTGTCGCCTGCGATACATTGCACTGTCATCAAAGAAAGCAAGAGGATAACCAGAACCATTTTTTTCATGTAGCGTAGTTTATTAACCTTACATACTAAAGCTGCGTTGTTCTTCGCGCAGGAATGCTTTCACAAATGGATCATCCGTTAATTCCGGATAATAATTGTATACACGGTGGATCTCTTCCAACTGCCCCACAGATAAATCTTCCATCGGATTCAAACACCAACGCCCTTCGAGTAATCCCTGTCTTTGTAAAACTTCATGAATGCCCGGTATGCAACCATGAAATCCGTTTTTTGAATCGAAGATGGCTGCATTCATATCTGTAACGGCATTGGCTTTGGTAAGTAGTTTCTCTAATCCCAGCCCCTTGTTCGCACGGCATGATCTGATCTCCTCCAGCAATGCCACCGCTTTCTGTGTCCAGACTGCCCAATGGCCGAGAAGGCCGCCAACAAATCTTTTTTGCCTTTCTTTTCCTTTCACGGTAAAGCGGTAACTGGTCAGCAGATCCACGATGATGTTATCATCATTACCTGTATACATGGCTATCTCATTGCACCGGTCTGAAAAACAAACAGCGCGCATCACATCCAGTGTCTGGTAACGATTGAATGCAGCCACTTTGATAGCATGTACATTTTCTATTGCAGCGAACCCTTCCCAGAAATCAAAACTGAATATGCGCCCGCCTACCGATGGCTGCAGGTAAAAACCAAACAATGGAATCATGCGTGAAACTTCTTCTGTTCTTTTCAGGATCTCTTTTTCAGACCATCCTTTTAATCCCCCCATACTTAACAGCCCAAGGTGATAGCCGTTTTTCACAGCTTTTTCTGCTTCGGCCATTGCCTGATCCGTTGGCCCGCAGATGCCGGCGATCTTAATAAAAGGCGTGTCTCTTTTTGCATGGCTGATCTCATCAGCAGCTATTGCCAATACATCTTCGTATAAATTTATTTCGGGGTCGTGTATGGCAAACTGTGTGGTATGAACGCCTATTGCAACGCCCCCCGCCCCGCTGGACATATAATATCGTGTCAGGCCGCGTTGTCTTTTTTCGTCAAGCTGCCTGTATTTATTCAGTGCAAGCGGGTGCGCCGGTATCACGGTTCCCTCGTGCAATATTTTTTTGATGCCTGCTTCAAGCATATTCTTTTCTTTTACCATTTTTAAAATTGTCCGGTTCTTTCCTGGAAATGTGTGGGTTTGTTTAATACTTTGCCGCCCTGGCTGATCCAGTCTGCTATGAGTTGTATCATGGCCATCAGCGGTACGCGCGGATATCCGAAGAGACGGAAGGCTTCCGCTGCATTGCTTAATAAAGACGTGGATTGTTCTTCATTAACCCATATGGGTGATACACGGAATATTTTTCCAAACTCATCCGCGAGCCACCTGACAGAGATCGTTTCGGGGCCTGCAATATTGAGTGTTCTTCCCGGGAGGCTGCAATAAAGCAGTGACCTTAATGCCCATTCATTGGCATCGCCCTGCCAGATCACATTTACATGGCCCATTGCCAGGTTGATCGGCCGTTGTTCCCTCACTGCTTTGGCGATCTCGAGTAATACACCGTAGGTTACATCATTGGCATAATTGAGGCGAAACAGTAAGATCGGGATCTGGTATTTCGAGGATCCATATTGAAAAAGCCTTTCACGGCCGAGGCAGGATTGTGCATATTCTCCTATGGGTTCAGCCGGATTTGATTCGGTTGCGCCACCCATTATAACAGGTGTTAACGGATAAACATTTCCTGTTGAGAAAACAACAATTCGCGAGTGCCTGTATTTTTCGATGATCCTTCCGGGCAGGTAAGCATTCATCGCCCAGGTAAGTGATTCCTTACCGGTGGTTCCGAATTTGGTACCGGCCAGGTACAAAACATTTTTTACATCCGGCAGCCCGTCTATGGCATCATCAGAAAGAAGGTCTGCTTCATGTGTTTCAATGCCAAATGATTCCAGTTCATCTTTCAATCCTGGTTCGGTAAATCTTGAAACACCGATCACTTTTTTTGCAGAACCGAATTTGTTGATGGTAAGTTTTGCAAGCTTTGCAAGCGCCGGCCCCATTTTGCCTCCGACACCAAGAATGATTATATCACCATCGAGCATTTGCATTTCACTGATCAATGCTTCAGATGGCTGCAGCAAAGCGTTGTAACGGCTTTGTAAATTTTGAACCATTTTTTTTGTTTTATAGATAGGTTAAAAAATATCTGTTACTGTTTTCACTGCAAGCACAAACAGTAACAACAAACCAATTCCGCCCGCTATTTTTATGAATAGGTTATTGGCATAGTGTCGCATAATTTTTTTATCATTTGCAATTGAAAACATTGCGAGCCCGATAAAAGGAACAACCAGTATGGTTACACGCTGTGCCAGGATGATCAGTTCCAGAGGAAGTTGCCCGTAACGGATGGCGATACCCGCGCCGATCATCATCAGGATGGCGATCAGGAAACGTGTTTTGCCTGAGCGTAAACTGCTTCCCAATTCCAACGCATCGCCGAGTAAGGTTCCGCCTACTGATGCATTGCCGATCAATGCAGAAAAAGAAGCTGCTGCTAATCCGCACAGGAAGAGTACCGATGCATAATGGCCAAAAAGCGGTTCAAGGGCTTTGGACATATCTGTTGCCGTTTTCAGATGAATGCCCTGCGGATACAAAACAGTGGCGCTGCATACAAGAACGATCGCACTTAATACGCCGAGTATCGCGATGCCGGTAAAACTTTTATCATGATGGGTGCTGCCGGGCTGCATACGTTTTCTTTCCTGTACCAGGTATGATTGATAAAATGCAGCTACAATTGAAAAACACGATGCAGTAAATGCAATGATCAGCCCCAATGAGCCCTTTGGTATGGATGGTTTCAACCCGCTGATAATACCCGGCACTGAAGGCTTCGACAAAATCAATGTTGTTACAAATGCGAAGAGCATTAACCCGATCAGGCAGATCATTATTTTTTCAAGCACCTTATAAAAGGATCTGAAAAAAAGCAGGCAGATGGCAAAAACATTAAAGGCAATGATCCATGATAAAGTAGTGGTATGGGTGAGTTCAGATAATGCAAGGCCGATTCCGATAGAGTTACCGGCCTGGAAAGAAGCAGTAACAAAAAAAATACAAAGCCCGGTAAAAACGGCAACAGGCCTGCCCCATTTATTACGGATCGTGGTTAATAACGATTCGTTGGTTGCCAGTCCGATCCTTGCAGAAATAGAAGTAAACACAACCATAAAAAATATCGTAACAACAATTACCCACAGCAAACCGAATGCATATTCGGATCCAAGTTTTGAAGCGATCGTAATTTTACTTGGCCCGAAAACCAGCGCCGCAGTGATGAGGCCTGGCCCCAATGAAGAGAACCAGTGCTTAAACATGCCAGGTTGTTTTGATGTGGTTGGTGTTGTCATTTTTATTTATTGAATTGGTATGGCGATCGATCTGCCATCTGATAGTTTACTTTTTTCTGCTGCATCCATGAATGCATAGATCTCAATCGTATCAGCATGTTTTACCGGTGGGATGCCGGATTCAAAAAAACCGGTTATCTTTTCTACCAGCCCGCCATACCCGCTGTTTGTACCCAAAGTGGTTATTCCGTTTTCGCCATACACAGTTCCGCCAAAATCTTTTTTGCCGGCACGTATTCCGCGCATTACGCCCAGCCGCTCACCAGGCCATGTGCCTACAACGATATCCGTATCTGCTGTATGAACACGCATTACCGATTTACATCCCGGGCCTAATATTGTAAACAGCATCTCAATGCCATGTATCCCATACCAGAACAGGTCGGTATGTGATTTTTCTATGGGGGCCGGGCTATAAACATCTGCACCGGTAATTTTTCCGATACTACCGGCTTCAACAGTTTTCATTCCATCCAGGTATCGAAATGATGAGGATGAGAACAAAGGCGTTTTATATTTTTCAGCCAGGGCGAATATTTTTTTGACATCCTCAAGCGAGGCCGCAACAGGTTTATCAATAAAGATGGGTTTACCAGTTTTAAAAACAGGCAATGCCTGCTCATAGTGCATTCGGCCGTCATTGGTTTCCAGCATCACTGCATCAACCTCGTCCAGTAATTCTTCAATGGAGTTAACGATACGGACATGATAGTTCTTTATCTCGCCTGTATGGTCGATGATCCGTTGTGTTCCGTTTTCAATTTGTTCACTTCCGTTTGGAAATGCGGCGGTTACTTTGAAGCCTTTATATTTTGGATCGGCATTCACATCATTTAATATTTTTGTGAATTCGATCCCGTGCGAACTATCCAGGCCAATGATCCCGATCCGCTTACCGGTGATTGACAAGAATGGCCCGAATGCAGCGGCGGGAATCTTGCCCAAACCCAACAACATTCCCGCAACAGAAACCTGCCGTATGAATTGCCTTCTTGAATTGTTTTCTTTTTTCATTGATTTATAATTAATGCTTTGCTGCCCGCACAGCACTTACCTGTTTTGTATCAATAGCTCCTGTATGATTATCAAAGTGCGACCTGATATAAGTAAGCACGGATGCAATGTCTTTGTCTGCTAAAAATTTGAAAGACGGCATCTGCTGGTTATACTTAACACCATTTACTTCTGTAGGGTTGGATAAACCATGCAGCAGGATATGGATCAGCCTGTCTTTTTCACCATTTACAAAAGAGGAATTATTCAGCGGCGGGAAAACGGATAACATTCCTGTTCCATTTTTTTTATGACAGGAAGCACAATAGGTCGTGTAAATCTGCAGGCCCGGATCAGATGGCTGCTTGCTTTCAGCAATCGGTTGATCATTTCTTTTTGCAGCTGCCGGTTTGCCATGATTGATCTTTACGGCATGTAAACAAATAATTTTATCATCATCCGCTTTGGGAAAACCTTCGCCCGGGTTCCAGTCACGGTTGCTTGTTGAAATATAAATATCTCCTGCGGGAGAGATACACAGGTCGCGCAAACGCCCAAACACATTTGCCAGATATTTCTGATCAGAGAGAATCGCTGTACCGGTATGGTTCAATTTTAATACATGCAATGCAGACCCTTTCAGTGTGGTTAACAGGATGGCGTTTCCCCATTCAGGAATAGATGTTGATTGGTAATAATCAATTCCGGCAGGCGCAATAGTAGGCGTCCATGCTTTTAAAGGTTCGGTGATATGATTTTCTTTGCAGAATGATTTCTCTTCCGGCCGGTCGCAATACCCTTCTACATCGGGCCATCCATAATTATTTGCTTTTTTGATGATATTGATCTCATCATCACTGGCATCGCCATGCTCTGAACTATATAATACGCCATTGGGCCCAAACACAAGGCCCTCGGGATTGCGGTGCCCCCATGACCATACCGGGCTTCCCGGAATGGGATTATCTGCGGGAACCGAACCGTCTAAATTCAGCCGTAAAATTTTTCCGCTAAGAGAATGAACGTCCTGTGCATTTTTCATAACACCCGCATCTCCGGTACTCATCATGATCTTTCTGTCAGGCGTGATCACCACACGGCAGCCATTGTGATATGTGTTACCCGGTATGCCACTTAATAAAACCATCGGGTGGATCAAAGAATCATTCTCATAGGTATACCTCACCAGTTTGGAAAAAATAAGGGTATCGACCAGGTAAGTATAATCGATGTAGAGATAAGGTGTGTGTACAAAATCAGGATGCATTGCCATGCCCAGCAATCCATACGATTTCTTTTTGTACACATCATTCACCTGCAATAATATTTTCCGTTGGCCCGTAACAGGATCCAACCGGCTGATCGTTCCTCTTTGTTCGGTGAACCATATTTTATTGTCAGCACCCCAGATCAATTCCCATGGAACATCGAGTTTTGAAATAATTGTACGGGAAGAAATGACGGTTGAATCAAGCAAAATATTTTGTGCATCTATATGCTGCACAAAAATTCCGGTGAACATGCTGATAAAAAATAATTGAAATAAAATACAGCGCTTCATTTATGTAATTATTTATCCATGAAATATTCATAAAATACTGTACAGAGTTTTTCTCCCAGCCATTCCCAATCCTTGCCAAACGGCACTCTGTTCAATCCTGCGATCCATTCATAATTCAGCTCATACACCATTGCATCAATGCCGTACCGGTACAATAAACCTTCGCCAATAGAACTTGGATTTCTGAATCCGCTTTCACCACCAATACTGCCTTCTGTGAACCATGTATTTTTACGCAATACATTTTCGAAACGTTGCATGTTGGATAGATAATTCGTATTGCCGTTAGGAGCTGAGAGATGCAGGTGGCCTTCTTCATCGTTATGAAAGTCGATGGCGAGCTCGGGTTTTTTTCCTCCGGCAATCATTTTTTCTAACCAGTTTTCCAACGCAGCATTTTCCGGTGCATAATGCGGGTCTGCAGGAACCGCCCATCCCCTGTTCAGGTCAATTCCTTCACTATTAAAACGGGTGCGCCCTCTGGCCACAGCATCTTTGTTGGCCATCGGTAATATGTATACACAAAAAGAACCCAATGCTTTCCTTGCCACTGCATCATTTTTCAGCAGCTGATGTATCAATCCCTGTACTACCCAGTTCCCGCCTGCTTCAAATCCGTGCGCCCTTGCGCGGATAAAGATTGTATGTTTTGCATCAGGGTTGCCAATGCGTACGATCTCCAATGACCTGCCAAGTACGGTATGGCCAATGGTATCAATACTTACCAGCCTGTTTGTTTTTATCTCTGCTAATAATTTATCCAGGTCACTGATGCGATAAGGTTCAACACCTGCTACATAAAAACTATCGTAGTCAGCATGGATCTTTATTTTCAGTTTGCTATCGGCTGTTTTTTCTGCAGGGATCGCTGTCCATACTTTTCCATCCGGAGAAATATAACAGTGCGTATATTTTGATATAGCTGATGCACGGTTATTATTCCAGATATTATCAAAATTTTCCAGCATCAACACAAATTCAGCGCCTCTATGTGTCTGCAGTTGAAAATACCAATGCCCGTTGGCGCGGTTCTCAGATTCTCTTTGCCTGTCGTAAACAAGTGCTACAGACACGACGCCGTTTTCTTCCACCGACCAGTTGACCAGTGATGCGTTTTCAAAAGAGGTATTGATAAATTGTATCGGTTGTGTTATTGTGTCACAAACAGGATTCGCTTTGATATGAGCACAACAAAAAAGCAGCATGCAGGCAATAGCGTATTTCATTGCAATAAATTTTTCTGGAAATAATTAAAAGAGTCCCGGTTGGTTTTCAGGCAAACACACTGAGTAACTACAGCTCCGGATAATACCGGAACCGTAGTTCTGCTTGCTCATAACCTATTTCGAATTAATAACCGGGGTTCTGTTTGATCCCGTCTGGATTAATACTGACCTGGCTTTGGGGTATAGGAAATAATAATTGAAAAGATTTTACTGTAATAGTACCTGCAAAATGAGCATTCATAACAGTTAATGCACGGCCTGTTCTCACAAGATCAAACCACCGGTGTCCTTCAAAGGCAAGTTCTACCTGTCTTTCATGTTCCACTGCCAGTGCAAATGCATCATGAGTAAGCCCGGCAGCGAGTACAGGAAGGCCTGCCCTTGCACGCACATCATTTACTGCTTTGTATGCATTTGCATCAGGCCCGCTGCTTTTTTCATTAATGGCTTCTGCATACATTAACAGTACATCTGCATATCTTAATACAGGCCAGTGGTTATCGGCATCGCCGTCAACATATGGAGCATCCCTGAATTTCAACGTGTACATATCATTTACTGTTGCCCCGTTCAGCACATAACTGGTGGCAATAGAAATGTTTTTGCGCAGGTCGTTATTTTCATATGCTTTGTACACATCAGCAGTAGGAATATTTCTTCCTTGCGCAAATCCCAGACCGGTGATCACTGTTCCTGAATTCCTTGGTGCAAATTGCTCGTAATAATTACTACCCGTACCTAATCCGCCTTTGTGAAACTGTACTTCAAAAAGTGATTCAATATTATTTGCGTTAGCTGTTTTCCAGAGATCTGCATAGTTGGGGAGCAATTGATAAGCAGCAAGGTCAATAACTTCTTTTAATTTGGTTTGTGCATTCGCATAATCTTTTTTGGTAAGGTAAACCTCACCCAAAAGTCCTTTTGCCGCACCCTTTGTCGCTCTTCCTATATTAGCCCCTGTATAAGAAAGCGGAAGTTTTTGTTCTGCATCACTTAAGTCGCTGATGATTTGATCATATACGGTTGCAACAGCAATCCTGGGTTGTGCATATCCTTCTGATACGGATTTTGTTTCACTGGTCACAAGCGGCACATCGCCATAAATACGCACAAGGTTAAAATACATTAATGCGCGCAGAAATTTCGCTTCGCCGATATAGCGGCCACGCAATGTTTCATCCATCGGAATGGGCCCGATCCTGTCGAGTACTACATTGCATAATAATATGCCATGGTAAGTATCCACCCAGGCTGCAGTGATCAGGGCATTGGCAGAGGTTTCTTTGAACTGGTCGATTTCTGCATCGGGGAAATTTCCGGCTCCGTCCCAGTTCATACTGTTATCAGACCTTGTTTCAGCAAGTTCCCAATACGCATATTTGTACTGGCCATCCAGTTGAAGGGTACTGTAAGCGGCATTAACACCCTGCTCAATATCCTGTGCTGTTTTGTAAAAAGACTGAACATTCGCATTCGATGGAGGTGCCAGTTCGAGAAAACTTTTTTTGCAGGAACCGAGCAGCAAGATTAACGACAGCCCGGTAATATATTTCTTATTCATATTGAATCGGTTTAATTTCTTTTATGTAATGAATCACTTGAATGTTACATTAAATCCTAAAGACAGTACCCTTGCAACCGGGTAACCGTTGAAATCAACTCCTGGCGTAAGCGGGCTCGCGCCATTTAAATTTTGCTCGGGATTATATCCTTTGTATTTGGTGATGGTAAAAGCATTCTGCACCGACAAAAACAAACTTGCGTTCTGTAGCGGGCTGTGGCCAATAATAGAATTTGGAAAATGATACCTGAGGCTGATGTTGCGGAACCTGACAAAGGATGCATCTTCTACCAGAAGCGAGGATACATTAGAAACATTTCCTCCGGTTGGGGCTGTGTTTGCCCGAGGTGTTACACCATCACCAGGATTTTGAGGTGATTGCCAGCGCCCAAGTACATCTCTGCGGCTGTAGCTGCCGCTAACCAATCCAATATTTCTTCTTCCACCATTAAGAACCTGGAATCCCTGTGCCCCATCTATCAGAATGTTCAGCTCAAAGTCTTTATAAGAAAATGTGTTCGTCATTCCGAAAGTATATTTCGGATGATTGCTCCCGATAATCGTTTCATCGGCAGCTGTGATCGCACCATCGCCATTTGTGTCTTTGTATTTCAGATCACCTGGATGCGCACCTGCTACATGCGGACTTGCATTTAAGTCAGCCTGGTCACGATACACACCAATGGTCTGGTATCCGTAGAAGCTTGCCAGTGGCTGGCCGATCTGGGTGATATGTGTTTGCGGGCTGAATGAAGGGCTGGTAGTAATGATGGGATCACCTTTCAGTCCGAGTGCCAGCACTTTGTTTTTATCAAATGCAATATTGAAATCTGTGTTCCACTTAAAGGCGCCTGTAAAGTTTTTGGTACTCAATGAAAATTCCCATCCTTTGTTACTCAGCTGCCCGATATTCTCCAGCGCATTTGCATAACCTGTAGAGGCAGGTACCGGAACATTTAATAATAAATTAGACGTTGTTTTATCATAATAATCAACGATCACCGATATCCTGTTTTTTAAGATAGAAAGATCAAGGCCAAGATCTAATTGTTTCATTACTTCCCATCCCAATTCTGTATTGCTGATGGAGAATGGAGAAAGGCCGTTGACAACCGTGCCGGTTCCCGGGCCAAATACATAGCGGTTAGATCCCAACAACCCGATCGAATTGTAATTGCCGATCGAATTATTTCCTGCTAAACCATAGCTGGCTCTCAGTTTCAGGTCACTCACGAGTTTTGAATTCAACAGAAATTTTTCACGTGCTATATTCCAGCCAACCGATCCGGAAGGAAACAACCCCCATTTATTGTTCTCACCAAACCTGGAAGATCCATCTCTGCGTATGGTGGCAGTTGCCATGTATTTTGATTGGTAACTATAGTTCACTCTTCCCAGGTACGACAGCAATGACCATTCAGAAACCGTTGTTCCGCCTGAATTAATTGTAGCTGCATTTAAAGTGGTCACCAGGTCATTGGGAAAATTGATCCCCGAGAGATAAGCATTTTCAGAATGTTCTTTCTGAGAGGTAAAACCTACAACGGCATTAATTCTGTGATCGCGTTTGAATGTCTTGTCATAGGTCAATGTATTTTCATTCAACCAGGTAAAATCCCTTGAACTGGCTGCATTGCCGATCGGTATTACCGGCGGGGGAACGCCTGCTCTGCCCAGTGTTGACGGAGAAAAAAAGCTACTCCTTCCATCAAGATAATCTGCGCCAAAAGTAGTTTTGAATTTCAGGTCTTTGATGATTTCATATTCACCATATAAATTGGTTAACACACGCAGGCCTGACGTTCCGCCCTTTATCTGGTTGGCGATGGCAACCGGGTTATCAATAACACCTGTGTTATATACAGAAGGTGCCAACTGTGTAGTATACGATCCATCAGGATTATAAACCGGGATGGTTGGCGGCATGGCCAATGCCGAGCCGAGGATACCACCTCCGAATACCTGATCCTCCACGGGAAGCACATCATTTCTTGAATAAGAAGGTGCGAGGTTAAATCCGAATTTTAAGCGGCTGGAAACTTTTGTATCAAGGTTAAATCTCAAAGCATAGCGTTCAAAATCTGTATTTATCACAATGCCTTCCTGTTTGAAATAACTTCCGGAAACCAAAAACTGTGTATTCTCGCTTCCCCCCGAAACAGATAATTGATAACTCTGCATAGGTGCTGTCTGAAAAACAGCATCCTGCCAGTCGGTACCCGCGCCGAGAGATGATGGGTCGGCAAACATTGGCGGTATCTTTAACCTGTCGGGCCTTACGGAGTTGGGATCAGAAGCATTGCCGCCTGCATCAACCCAGGCGTTATTCCTTGCCTCAGTATTAAACGCGGCATATTCACTTGCATTGAGCATGTCTATTTTATGCGCTACTTTCTGCAGGCCGTAATAAGAATCCAGTGTTATTTTAGGTTGGCCCACTTTACCTTTTTTTGTTGTAATGATGACCACTCCGTTGCTGCCCCGCGAACCATAGATAGCTGCGGAAGAAGCATCTTTTAATATCTGGATAGATTCGATATCATTTGTATTAATGGTAGCCAGCGGATTCAGATCCCTGCTATAATTTCCCTCGATCGGGAACCCATCAATTACATACAAAGGTTCATTGCCCGCACTGATCGAACCAATGCCACGCACGCGGATTGTGACACCACCTCCCGGTGTTCCCGTAACCTGAGAAACCTGCACGCCAGCCGCCTGGCCGGCAATTGCCTGATCTATACTGGTAATGGATTGATTTTCGAAGCTCTTGGATGAAACAGAGGATACGGCTCCTGAAATATTTTTACGCTGTTGCGTACCGTAACCAACAACTACTATATCATTCAAAGAAGATACAGCAGGTATCAATACTACATCAATACTTGTTTTATTTTTAACGGGAACATCAATAGTAGTATAACCAATAAAGCTAAAGTGCAGTACCGTATTGTCGGATACTACTATCGTATAATTTCCGTTTGCATCGGAAGAAACACCTTTCTTTTCCCCAACGCGAACAATGGAAACGCCTGCCAGTGGCCTTCCTGAAGGGTCTGTAACCTTTCCGGTAATTTCCTGGGGCACAAGGGCAGGCGGAGGCGACTCCTTTTTTGGTACTTCCTCTTTTTCTTTAATGACAACTGTTTTACCAACTATTTTATAAGTCAGCAATTGATCTTTGAAACAGATCTGTAATACATGTTCTACTGATTCGTTCTTCACATCAATATTAACGGGCCTTGCGCGCTCCATCAATTTGTCTTCATACCAGAATGCGAAACCTGCCTGTTTTTTTATTTTGGCAAATACTTTGGTCAGGCTGGCATTCTTCTCTGCAAGCGTAACGTTTTGTGAAAAGCTTCGTGCAGAAACCTGTAAACAGGCAGCCGTTAATAAAACAATGGTCAACTTCATAATCAACCAGGATTGGGGTGATAAAACAGTCCTCACTTTTTTAGTGAAAAATGCTTTGCAAAGAGCAGTCAATGCCATAATTTTGGTTTGTTTGGGTTAAGCAATAGCGTTACTTTCATCGGTTTTGTTAAAAGGTTAATCCAAATGCCGCCGGAAGTGCTTCGAACCACTTTCGGTTTTTTTTGGTCAACCAGTATCTTTCATTCCGTTAAGGAATAATAATGATCTTCTTGCCTTCGATCCTGTAATGAATTTTTGACTCTTCAAGTATCTTCAGGATCTCTGACACAGGCGCAGTTCTTGCCACATCTGCTGTAAAAGTGCGCACAGGGATATTTCCTTCAAAACTTACATCCACATCATACCATCTTTCCACTTGCCGCATGATCATTTTAAGATCTGCACTCTTAAACGAAGTGAACCCGTTTTTCCAGGCCATGGTTAATTCTGTATCTGCATCATCATTAATGGTTATGGTATTATTAGCGTTGCTGACAATGGCCTGCTGTCCTGGTTTGAGTAAACTGGCCTGACCGCCTTTTGAGATCTTTACCGATCCTTCCAGTAAGGTTGTTTTGATACTGCCTTCATTGTCGTAAGCATTGATATTAAAATGCGTTCCCAGCACGGTAATATCGATATCACGCACCGTTACATGAAAAGGCTGTGCGGGATTTTTGGCTACTTCAAAATAAACTTCACCGGTGGTGGTAACGCTTCTTGTTTGGCCCGAAAAACTGGTTGGATAGGTGATCGATGAACCGGCATTTAACCATACAGAGGTACCATCCGGGAGAGTCAATTCAAACTGTCTGCCCCTGGGTGTCGAAAGCGTATTATATACAACAGTTTTTTCAGTGGACGCTTGTTTATTTTCATACAACAGTTGTCCATTCTCTTTAGTTACAGCAACATTGCCCTGTATGGCCAACTGGCCGTTAGCGGCATTATCCAGCACGATCTGCTGTCCGTTGGATAGCGTTAACACGGCGCCATCTTTTCCAGGGGCAATATCTTTTTTTGTCACCTGCGAAATCATTGGCTTATTTGAAACAGGTACCTTAAACCAGATAAGATACGACACGCCAACTACCAATATTAAAATAGCTGCTGCTGCGATCACGCGGCGCAGTAAAAAATAGAAAGATCGTTTTTCATCTTTTTTGACAATGGAAAATATTTGAGAGAGCACATTGTCTTCCATCTGTTTTGACCACTTGCCGCTCGCTACTGGTTTTTCAAGATCAGCAAATATCCGATCCTTCAGCAATTGCGAAAATTCACCGTCTGAAACAAGCTGAAGAAGCATGTCTCTTTCCTCATCTGTTAATATCTCCTTCTGATATTTTTCCAGCAATAATGAAAACTCCGTTTCTGATATCATAAAAGTTCCTGCTTTAATGAGATAAAGATGTTTCCAGT
>Ga0206949_1004_pt1 | contig 78084 bp, 53 predicted proteins | sample Alteio_BWOrgHeat_40_FD_153240 | JGI IMG/M metagenome (GOLD analysis project Ga0206949, IMG submission 153240) | Enriched cells from forest soil in Barre Woods Harvard Forest LTER site, Petersham, Massachusetts, United States -... | ecosystem: Environmental > Terrestrial > Soil > Temperate forest >...
GTATTACCAGCTACCGCGATAATGCACAAAAACAAATTGAGGCTAAAAGCGGTGAATTGCTAAAACCTCTTCAGGATAAATTAAGAGCTGCTATTACAGCAGTGGCTGCCGAAAAAGGCTATGCTTATGTATTGGATTCTTCACAGGTTGAGCTTTTAGTATCGCCTGCCGGTGATGATTTGACAGCAGCAGTAAAAGTTAAATTAGGGATACAATAATTCTCATATTAAAAACATTTTACCAAAAGCGTCCCGTATTTACGGAACGCTTTTTTTATTTTTGTTAAGTGCTAAACAATAAACCAATCGGGATATTTGATTCGGGCTACGGTGGGCTCACCGTTTTCCGGTCGATCTTTCAGCAACTTCCACAGTATGATTACCTGTATATGGGCGATACGGCGCGTGCGCCGTATGGTAACCGTTCGTTCAGTGCCATACACCAATACACCTGGGAATGCGTGCAAAAAATGTTTGCCATGGGTTGCCCGTTGGTAATACTGGCCTGCAATACCGCGTCGGCCAAGGCACTGCGCACAATACAGCAACAGGACCTGAAAACCCAGGACCCCACAAAGCGTGTATTAGGCGTTATACGCCCCACTGCCGAAGTAATAGGCAATTATACCAAAACTAACCAGATAGGCGTTCTGGGTACAAAGGGCACCGTACAATCAGGCTCGTATCTTATCGAAATAGATCACTTCTTTCCTGAGCTTAAGGTTTTCCAGCAAGCCTGCCCGCTATGGGTGCCGCTTATCGAGAACGGCGAACACGACAAACCCGGCGCTGATTATTTTGTAAAAGAATATCTCGACCTGATAATGGCACAGTCGCCAAATATTGATACGCTGCTGCTGGCCTGTACACATTACCCGCTGATGCAGGATAAAATAAACGCATACCTGCCATCAAACATAAAAACCGTATCACAAGGCGAAATTGTAGCCAAAAGCCTGGTGGATTACTTGCAACGCCACCCCGAAATGGAGCAAAGTATTACGAATAATGGCACCCAACAATTCTTTACTACCACTGATGATACTGCCGATTTTGATAGCCACGCATCCTTATTCTTTGGTGCGCCGGTGCAATCGCAGTCTGTATTGATGAAGGGGTGAAGCTTTTTTTACCCTCTTTCCGCCGCAGGCGAAGAGAGGGTGGTCGAGCGAAGCAAAGACCGGGTGAGTCAACGGAGCGAGAAGCCCTGCGTTAGGGATAGCAGCGGATACCGGCCCACTTCGAGAGCCTCAGTGCGGGCTGTGGCTAAGGCCTGTGCAGTATAAGCGGATAGCGCGCCCCGCTTCTATCAGCGGGAACGCCCAAAAGCCTTCTGACAAAATACTGTCACCACTTTTATCAAAATAATTCCCGTAATTTGGATTTATCCTGACCAAATCCTTACGTCAAACCACCACTATTTTATTAAGTTTGCAGCAAAAGCACACATAAATTGAATATCTACTTAACATACTTTGCTATTGGTATAGGGCTGTTTGCTTTTTCGGCCCTGTTTGCTTTGTTTGGCGTTTACGCCGAACGGAAAGTAGCCGCTTTTATACAAGACAGGTTGGGCCCAACCGAAACCGGCAAATTCGGTATGCTGCAAACCCTGGCCGATGGCTTAAAGCTTATCCAAAAGGAACTCATCATCCCCGCCGCTGCCGATAAAATATTATTTATGATGGCGCCCGCTATAATTTTTATAGCTGTGTACATGGGCTTTGCCGCCATGCCCTGGGCGCCTGGCGTAGTGCCAACCAGCTTGAATTTGGGGCTGTATTATATTTTTGCGATAGTAGCCATCGAGACCCTCGGCATATTGATGGCCGGCTGGGGATCGAACAATAAATATTCCATTTTAGGGGCCATGCGTTCGGTAGCGCAGATAATTTCGTACGAGATACCTGCCGGCTTCGCGTTAATATCGGTGGTGATGATAGCACAATCGCTGAATATGCAAACTATTGCTATGCAGCAGGGCGTGTTATCAGGCGAAGGCGTGAAGTTTTTAGGTTTTTGGGATGTATCAAAAATTGGGGGCATATTCGCCTGGAATATTTTCCGCGCGCCGCATTTGATCATAGCGTTCGTGATTTACTTTATAGCCTCACTGGCCGAAAGTAACCGCGCCCCGTTTGATATACCCGAAGCTGAATCGGAATTGGTGGCAGGTTTCCATACCGAATATACCGGCTGGCGTTTTGCCTTTGTGTTTTTTGCCGAATATTCCATGATGTTTTTGGTGTCGATGATAAGCGTGGTGCTGTTTTTAGGCGCATGGAATACGCCATTGCCCAACATTGGTTCGGTGCAGTTGGCCACGTGGACAACAGGTATAGCCTGGGGAATAATATGGGTGTTGCTAAAAAGCCTGCTATTAGTTGGCGCGCAAATGTGGATACGCTGGACATTACCCCGCCTGCGTGTTGATCAACTAATGAACCTGTGCTGGAAAGTATTAACCCCGCTGGCATTTTTATGTATGTTGGTATCGGGTATTTGGAGGGTGTTTTTAATGTAAAATTAGCTTTGTCATCCTGAGCGATAGCGAAGGATCTTCTAAAAAAGATAGGTCGCCGCTTGCATGGCGTAGAAGATGCTTCACTGCGTTCAGCATGACAAAAATAGGATAATGAGCAATAAAGTAATAAACGGATTTACCACGGCATGGAAAGGCCTTAGCCTTACCCTTGGGCACCTCTTTGCCTCAAACGCGAAGCGCAAGGTAATATCTGCCAGTGATAATAATTACTTTAAACAACTTGAGGGGACAAATACCATACAATACCCGCATCAATCATTGCCAGTTCCCGAGGTTGGCCGTTACCAGCTGGATGTGGAGATAGATGATTGTATAGTATGCGATCTTTGCGCCAAAATATGCCCGGTTGATTGTATTACCATTGATTCGATAAAAGCGACCGAGGTTATCGGCCAAACATCTGATGGTTCCAAAAAAATGCTGTATGCCGCCAAATTTGATATCGACATGGCGAAATGTATGTATTGCGGCCTGTGCACCATTGTTTGCCCTACCGAATGCATTGTAATGACCAACCAGTATGATAAAACGGTATTCGAACTAAAAGATTTAAACTATGAGTTCTCGGACATGACACCCGAGGATGCTGCAGAAAAACGCGCCCTGCTTGAAAAGCAGCAAGCCGAAAAACAGGCGGCAAAATTGGCTGCCATGCAAAAAAAGGAGGCCGGCGAATGAATTTAGCCCAGGTACTTTTTTATGTAATGAGCTTTATAGCGGTGGTATCGGCGGTGGTTGTGGCATCAACCAAAAACCTGGTGCGCTCGGTATTTATGTTTTTCATTACGCTGTTCGCATTGGCAGGGCTGTATGTACTCGTTCTTGCCGATTTTGTGGCCATCACCCAAATTGTAATATATGTGGGCGGTATTTTGGTGCTTATATTATTCGCCTTCATGCTGTCGGGCCGCGAAACGCTGGGCGTACTACAGCAACAGAAAAAGCAATTCATCAGCGCCAACAGGATAGCGGCATTGCTACTTGCGGGCCTGTTTTTTATAGTACTGGTAAATATGATAGTAAAGGTTGACGCCAATAACCTGCCATGGATTAAAAAGGCGCTTGCTTTTAATAATGCCGTTTTACCAACATCAGATATGACAGGCAACATCGGCGTAAACCTGATGACTATGTACCTGCTGCCGTTTGAGGCCATATCTATTTTATTAATGATGGCGCTGATAGGCGCGGCCCATTTATCACGAAAGGAGCAGGCACAATGATATCAATGACCGACTTTTTGATTGTAAGCGCCGCGTTGTTCTGCATCGGGCTTTATATGGTGGTATCAAAAAATAACGCCATACAAATACTCATCGGCATCGAGCTAATGCTGAACGCCGCCATACTAAACCTGGTAGGCTTTGGCAAATTCGACAGGTTTACAAATGGGGGGCAAATGTTCGCTTTGTTTGCCATAGTGCTGGCTGCGGCCACAACAGCTGTGGCCCTGGCTATAATTTTAAATGTGTACCGCCGTTACAGAACCATCGACCCAAACAAGGTTGATAAATTGAGGGATTAAAAAATGAAATTATCAGCCATCATATTTTGCTTGCTGTTGTCGGTAAAAGCGTTTGCCCAAAGCGGTGACCCATTATACATAGTTGATGGTAAGGTAGTGCCATCCATCAGCAATATTAAAGCGGCTGATATTATGGAAACAGCCATATTACCTGATACCGCGGCGGTTGCCAAATATGGCCCGAAGGCGGCTAACGGTGCTATGGTAGTTACTACAGTAGCAGGCGCGATCACTGTTTATGAACGGAAATTAAGCAACTTTAATAAACGTTATAAAAACTACCTGGAAAAACACCACGGCGACGATACTAAACTGGCCTATGTAATAAATAATACCATTTTGATGGAAAAGGGCAAAAAAACAGTCGGCAAATTGTACGACCTGGAACCGGGTAATATAGTAAAGGTGGATTACAGGACCGACCGGCGTTTTACCACCGATGCAACCATAGCGATAACCACCACCGATGACGGCAATTAAGGGATGAGAATATTTACTATCATATTTTGCTTGTTTTTATCGGTACATGCTATGGGGCAAACCAGGGATACACTCTATACGGATGCCCACAAAAAACTGGTGTTAAAAAACGGAGATAAAAGGGTTTATATTGAAGTTGATGGCAAAGTTTATAATGGACGGCTCGAAAGTATCGATACCAGCAAAATTTCAAGCATCGATGTATTTAAACCTGCTGATGCAGTAACGCTTTACGGTCCACGGGCAATAAATGGAGCAATTTTGGTAACTACAAAAAAGAAAGCGGTTGAACCTGATTCTTCGGGAGCAAATTTTCTTCCTAAGGATGCACCCATTCCCCGCAAGACAAGAATATTACTTGTAATAGATGGTAAAAAAATGTATAAGTTCCCGTCAAAGGAAACAATGCCCGATGCAAGCACCATACTAAGTGTGGATGTATTAAAGCCTAATGAAGCAAAGCGCAGGTATGGTAAATTGGGCGAAAATGGTGCAGTGATTATAAAAACCAAAAACGTTATAATTCCGCTTTATGAAAAAAAATTAAGCGCACTTTCGCAAGAATATAAAGATTATATGGCTGTGCATGATCATAATGATGCCGAAGTTTATTATGTAATAAATGGAGAAGTTTTTTATGAACAGCCGGTTGAATTGAATAATAAATTAACTAAGCTTTCGAGTCGTGAGATCAAATCTATAGAGTTTTATGATAAATGGACAAGTGATCTGGGCAATGCACATCCCACATTAATTATTAAAATCAAATAAATTAATTGAACTTAACTCAGCCATACCAGGATATAACCACCATTTACTATGCACTTGCAGCAGTATTGTTGCCCCTATTTGCTTTTTTGGTTAATGTTTGCCTACCAGGGAAACGTAATAAAATAAGCGGCTGGTTGTCTACGCTTGCAATCCTTATCAGCACGGTTTTATCGGTATTGGTTTTTGCGGGGATATGGAACCGTGAGCCTTTGCATGTTCAAGCGCTTTGGTTCACTATTGGTGCAACTAAATTGTATGCGGGTATTTTGCTCAATAACCTCTCGGCCCTAATGCTGCTGCTGGTTAGTTTGGTCGCCGTGCCGGTGCATATCTACTCTACCGCCTACATGGGGCACGATGAAAACTATAAGCGCTATTTCAGCTACCTCAGTTTCTTTTGTTTTAGCATGCTGGCGCTGGTAGTTGTTGATAATATGTTCCTGTTCTATGCTTTTTGGGAACTTGTGGGCTTTTCATCCTATTTACTCATAGGTTTTTGGTTTACGAGGGCAAAAGCGGTACAGGCTAACAAAAAAGCCTTTATCATGAACCGCATCGGCGATGTGGGTTTGCTTGTCGCCATCATCATCCTGTTTACCTACTATCACACAGCAGATATCACACAGCTTTTTGGCGATAATGCAGCGGTTAAAGCAACGCAAATACCCGCAATATGGCAATCTATTGCCTGCATAGGTATATTCCTGGGTGTAGCCGCTAAATCGGCCCAGTTCCCGCTGCATACCTGGTTGCCCGATGCCATGGAAGGGCCTACATCAGTATCCGCTCTTATCCATGCCGCCACAATGGTTGCTGCAGGCGTATTCCTGTTGGGCAGGGTATACCCGATGTTTAATTCTACTGAGTTGGACATCCTCGCCATCATCGGCTGTTTTACGGCATTTATGGCTGCTACAATTGCCCTTACCCAAAACGATTTGAAACGCATATTGGCTTATTCAACCATATCGCAATTGGGCTTTATGATCATGGCTATGGGCATTGGCGCTTATGCCTCGTCGCTTTTCCATTTGGCCACTCATGCGTTTTTTAAGTGCCTGTTGTTTTTGGTTGCAGGTATCGTCATCCACCAAATGCAACATATAAAGGATGATAACAACCTCGACATCGACCCTCAAAATATACAGCACATGGGCGGTTTGCGTAAAAAGATGCCGGTTACTTTTATAGCGGCCGTTGTTGCATCGCTGGCACTTATTGGTATACCGCTAACATCGGGCTATCTTTCAAAAGACGGCATATTGGTGCAAGCCTTTGAATGGTCGGATGGGAAAAGTTGGGTTTATCGACTTGTGCCCATATTCGCGTTGCTTGCCGGTTTACTCACCGCTTTTTATATAGCAAGGCTGATAGTAAAAGTATTTTTTGGCGAATTACGCCTGCTGAAACATCATCCGCACCTAAAAATACATTTGGGCGATGGCGGCTGGCAGTACCGGGTGCCATTAATATTGTTAACCATTTGCTGTTTTTTTCCATTATTTTCCATAAATCCTGTGATCTATGAGCAATCGTGGATAGTTGGGGGGCTGAAACAGATCATCGTCCTGGATCGCCTGGATATATACCATACCATTATACCGGTAGGCGCTACTATCCTGAATGTTTTTGTAATGTATTTTGCTTATAATATGTATGTAAAGCGCAAAACGTTCGCGTTCCCGCAAACAGGTTTTTTATACAAGCTGTCATACCACGAATGGTACATTGATAAGTTTTACAATGCGGTCATTGTAAAGCCTATAATGACAATAAGCAAAACGTCATCGTGGTTTGATAAAAATGTGATCGATGGCTTTATCAACCTGTTAAAAAACGTGGTTCTTATCCTGTCGAAGATAACTGCCTTTATTGATAAATATATTATCGATGGTTTATTACATTTACTAACCGCTATTGTTCAGCAAATTGGCAACTTTGCACGTAATTTTCAAAGCGGGAAGATACAGTACTACTTGTTCAGCATGCTGGTTATTGTACTGGCGCTGTTTATATATTTTTTATGGTAACAGATTTAAGATTTGAGATAGAAGCCAATACAAAAGTTCCCCTCTTGAGAGGGGGCGCGCAGTACAGTGCGGTTGCAGGGGTGTGTCTCTACGCCATACATTCAAACCATTCACCACTCACCAAAAAACCATTCACTATTCAATGCTAACCCTGCTCATATTCATACCTATACTGTTTGCATTTATAATTGTGGTGCTGCCATCAAGCATGCGCGCAAGTTTTAAATACATTACCCTGCTGGCCACTTTGGTACAGTTGTGTATAAGCGTATGGTTGTACCTGAACTTCAAAACAGGGGCGGGTTTTGGTGGAATAGATCATGAGGCGCAATTCCAATTCGTACAAAAAATACCCTGGATAAACCTAAACCTCGGCGCCTTTGGTACCACGCAGGCCGATTATTTTGTGGGAATCGATGGTATTTCCATCAACTTATTGGTCATGACCTCGCTGGTAATGGTGATAGCGGCGCTGTCATCGTGGGAGATAAAGAGCAATCTTAAAGGCTTCTTCGCATTGTTTTTATTGCTGGATATGGCCCTCATTGGCGTATTTTGCTCGCTTGATTTCTTCCTGTTCTATATATTTTACGAGCTGATGCTGCTGCCGTTGTACTTCCTTATCGGTATGTGGGGGGGCGCAAGGCGCGAGTATGCGGCTATCAAATTCTTCCTGTACACGTTGTTTGGTTCGGTATTTATGTTGCTGGTAATGATAGGCCTGTACCTGTCGGTTAAAGACCCCGCCACAGGCAACCACACCTTCAACATGATACAGATGATGAACCCTGCTAATTATACGCCCGGTTCGGTATTCTCGGTGCTGAGCCATCAAACTATATTCGGGTTCCCGGCGCGTACCGTTGGCTTTGTGGTATTGTTCATCGCCTTTGCTATTAAAGTGCCGGTTGTGCCCCTGCACACCTGGCTGCCCGATGCGCACGTAGAAGCGCCCACACCTGTTTCTATTATACTGGCGGGCATCCTGCTAAAAATAGGGGGCTACGGTATTATCCGGATCTGTCTTGGCATTTTCCCCGAAGTCGCCACATCAGGCGCGTGGTGGCTCGGTTTATTGGGTATCATATCCATTTTATATGGCGCGTTCAATGCGCTGGCGCAAAAGGATTTTAAACGCATCATAGCTTATTCGTCCGTATCGCAAATGGGGTTTGTATTGCTGGGTATCGCTTCGCAAACCGCTGAAGGCATCAGCGGGGCGGTAATGCAAATGGTTAGTCATGGCTTTTTGGCAACGATGCTGTTCTTCCTGGTAGGGGTGGTGTACAACCGCGTGCATAACCGCGAGATATATAATTTCCGTGGGTTGGGCACGCTAATGCCAAAGTATACGGTGTTTATCATGATCGCCTTTTTCGCTTCATTGGGTTTGCCGGGCTTCTCCGCTTTTATAGCCGAGGCATTTTCATTGGCAGGTGCGTTTAAGTCGTCATCGGTAAACGGCTTGCTACCACAATGGATGGCCGTTTGCGGGGCGATAGGCATCCTGTTCAGCGCCTGCTATTTTTTGTGGACGCTGCAGCGCATGTTTTTCGGCTCGGTATCATTAAAAGGCGGCGAGATATGGAAAACCGCTTTGGTTGATCTCAGCACCCGCGAGATCATCGCTCTTGTGCCTTTGGCGCTGGTTGTGCTGGCAATAGGTGTAATGCCTTCTTTAGTATTCGATAAGGTAAACGACTCGGTATTGGTACTGGTGCAATTTTTACAGGGTAAATAATTTTTTAATATAGTTTATGGAAAAAGGTATATCGCCGCATCTTTTAATTGCTTGAGGGCCAAAAGCGCTCCGGCTAATTAACAACAGGCGTTTACTTAAACAAAAAAATCATGTTAAAAAAGCTATTATTTATCAGCCTTAACTTCATCGCAATGTGTGCAATGGCTGATGTCGATCAAAAGGTTCCTTCAAAGGTTCAGAAAGTTATTGTATTCCTCAGTGGGGCACAAGTAACCCGAAATGCAAGTGTTACTATAAATCCGGGGGTATCAACATTGGTGTTTGATGGTATATCCGCCGGCATTGACGCGCAGAGCATACAAGTAAAAGCCAACGGTAAGTTTACTATACTTTCTGTGAAAAGCGAGTTGAATTATTTGAAAGAAGAATCAAAACAAAAAAATATAGATGACCTGCTGGCACAACAAAAAATCATCAGCGATAAATTGCAGTTAGCGAACAGCCTGTTATATATTAATCAGCAGGAAGAAAGTATGCTGATGAAAAACCAGTCGGTAAAAAGTGATAATGCAAACCTAAATGTTGCTGAATTAAAGCTTGCACTCGATTTTCAAACACAGCGCTTAACTGAGATCAAAAAGAAACAAATACAGTTTAACAACGAGATTGCCGATCTTAACACACAACTGCAAAAATATAACCAGCAAATAGCCGATGTTAACAACGGCAATACAAAGGCAACCAGCAATATTATAGTTACCGTTTCATCGAAAGAAACTACGGAAGCAGCCTTTGCTTTAAATTATATGGTGCCAAATGCAAACTGGTATCCTACTTACGATATACGCGCGAAAGACGTGAATAGCCCGATAAATATTACCTACAAGGCCAATGTATCGCAGCAAACCGGCGAAGATTGGAAAAATGTAAAGCTAACGTTATCAACAGGCAACCCGTCTGTAAGCGGCAGCAAGCCCGAACTAAGCCCGTACTATCTTAATTTTCCAACCTATTATACCGGTGCAGCTTATAAATCTTCCAGCCAGCTGAACGAAGTAGCTATAGGTTATGGTACCGACAGGAGGTCGGATATAAAAGAATCAGGATATTTGGCAGAAGTTGTAGCAGTTGCCCCCACTGTGCAATTAAAAGAAAATCAAACTAATTTTGAATTTAATATTGCCGACCCATATTCTATTCCAAGCGATGGTAAGCAATGTGTTGTTGAGATAAACCAGGTTAATGTAAACGCTACTTACCAGTATGCTGTTGCACCTAAATTAAGTACCAATGTGTTTTTAACGGCCATGATAACCGATTGGAATAAATATAATATGCTTCCCGGCCAGGTTAATTTATTTTTTGAGGATACGTATATTGGCAAATCAGTATTAAATACCAATTCAACCAGCGATACTTTAAATATTTCATTAGGCGCCGATAAAAATATTGTGGTTACCCGTACCTTGCAAAAGGAATTAATGCAAAAACAAAGCATAGGTTCAAATAACAAACAGGAGCGCGATTGGGTAATAGAGGTGCGGAACCATAAAAATCAACCTGTAAAATTATTGGTTGAGGACCAGGTACCGGTATCGCAAAACTCGGCTATTGAAGTTGAAAAGCAGCAACTTTCAGCCGGTATACCAGATGAATTGACAGGCAAGGTTGCCTGGAACCTGGTATTAAAACCACAGGATGATAAAAAATTAGAATTGAAATACCAGGTTAAATATCCTAAGAACCAGCAAGTAATAGTTGAATAATTAATGCACGAGCTTACACCACTTATACCCGGCTATATAAATGATGTTTATGACAGCATAAAGTTCTTTATGCCCGAAATTTACCTCAGCATACTATTTATAGTTGTTTTTATTACCGATCTGATCTTTGGCAAAAACAGCAGGCAGCTTTGTAAGATAATAGCCTGCGCGGGTATATTTTTGGTGATAGTACAGGATCTTTACCAGGTATCGCTATTGCTCACCAATGGGCAACCGATGGGGCAGTTCTTTTTTAACAATATGCTGCTGCTCACCCGAACTATTATAGGGTTTAAGTTTGTTATTGATGTACTGGCGTTTATACTGCTGTTTTATTTTGATTGGGATCATAAATTACGCGCACATAAAAAGGGCCTGAGCGATCTGTATTCAATTGTCATCGCATCGGTTTTTGGGCTACATTTAATGACTATGGCAGTTAACCTGCTATCCATCTATTTATCAATCGAAATGGTGTCGCTTGCTTCATACCTGCTGGTGGCTTACCGTTCAGATAATTCATTCACTACCGAAGCAGGGTTAAAATATGTGCTGTTCGGCGCGGCATCATCAGCAATAATGCTGTATGGTATATCGCTTCTGTATGGCTTTAGCGGTTCACTCAATATGTTTGGCGATACCGTGTCGGGTTTAGTGCATGCAAACGGTACGGCGGTATCATTCGCGATTCTATTGGTTTTACTGGGCATTGGGTTTAAGTTATCATTTGTGCCCATGCATTTTTGGGTGCCCGACGTTTATGAAGGCGCCTCCACACCGGTTACCGCTTACCTGTCAACCCTGCCTAAAATAGCCGGGTTCGCGCTGTTGATGAATTTCCTTACGCCATTTATCTTCTATGCCAAATGGTCGGGATTTGATTTCCGTTTGTTCCTTTCGGTAGTGGGCATTGTAACCATGATAGCCGGCAATTTTGCCGCGGTGCTGCAAACGAATGTAAAGCGTATGCTGGCGTACTCAAGTATTGGCCATACGGGTTTTGCTTTGATGGGGATAGTTACATTTACCCCGCAGGGATTGTCGGCCTTAACTTATTACCTGCTGGTTTATGGCATTGCCAATATAGGTGCATTGGCACTGGCCAGTTATTTCACCAACTTAGCCGGGGCCGAAGATGTGGAGGGTTACAAGGGCCTTGGTGTTAAATACCCTACAGCATCGGTGTGTTTTGTGATTGTACTGATCTCATTAACCGGTCTGCCAGTAACCGCGGGTTTTACCGGTAAGTTGTTCTTGTTTTCGTCGGTTTATACAAGCTATCAGCAAAATCATGATATATGGCTTTTGGTATTAATGGTAACCGGCGCGCTTACAACGGTTGTTTCGTTGTTCTACTATATCAAAATACCTTTGTATCTTTTTGTAAAACGTACCGATATATTGTCGGATCCTGTAAAAAGTTCGTATAATATACTGACGCTATCCATTATTCTATCACTGGTTATATTACTATTAGGCATATTCCCGGGTTGGCTCATCAATTATTTGTAGATTGGCAAACCATTTTTGTTTATCAGTGGATAGTTGTTTAACGCAAATCGCGCTATAAATTCCCTATTCATCGGTCAATTAAGCCCATTTATTCGCAATAATTACGTTTTTTATAAAATTTGTGCGTTTATAGGTTTATAAATTACCAAATCCTTTCTTATTTACGCTTAATGAATTAATTTTTCAGAAAAGATGTAATTTTTTTACTTTTTATATGAAATTAATAATACTTTCAGGCCCTTTTAAAATGTTTTTCTAATATCTTAATGAAACGTTATTTTCCATTCTTCGTGATCCTGGTGATCCTTGCATTAACCTTTATCTTCCCATCCGTTCAATTAAACACTAGCGGCAACCCGCATTTTAATACCGGCGATATTGCCTGGATGCTGATGTCGACCGCGCTGGTTTTGATCATGACACCCGGCCTGGCTTTTTTTTATGGTGGCATGGTGAGTAAGAAAAACGTAATATCAACCATGCTGCAAAGCATTATCTGTATGGTGATCATCACGGTAATGTGGGGGATATTTGGTTTTAGTTTGGCCTTCGGCGATAGTATACACGGCGTTATAGGCGACCCGCGTACTTATTTTATGATGAAGGGTATGCTTGGCAACGCTACATGGAAACTGGCGCCGACCATTCCGTTGCTGCTGTTTGCCATGTACCAGCTGAAATTCGCCATCATTACCCCGGCTTTGATAACTGGCGCATTTGCAGGGCGTATCAGGTTCAACTCATATATTATTTTTCTTTGCCTGTTCTCTATATTCATTTTTTCGCCGCTGGCGCATTGCACCTGGCACCCCGATGGCTTATTAAGCAAATTGGGCGTTCTTGATTTTGCAGGCGGTACGGTGGTGCATATGTCGGCAGGGTGGGCGGCACTGGCTTCGGCCCTGTACCTCAAACGCCGTAACGAGCCCGATCACACTCCCGCGCGTATTACCTATGTAATGATAGGCACCGGGTTATTATGGTTCGGCTGGTTTGGGTTTAACGCAGGTTCGGCATTTGGCGCGAATCATTTAGCGGTAACAGCACTGGCTACCAGTACAACCGCATCGGCAGCAGCAGGCATCACCTGGATATTTTTTGATATGCTGCGCGGCCATAAGCCATCGGCAATGGGCACTTGTATTGGCGCGGTAGTGGGCCTGGTTGCCATAACACCCGCGGCAGGTTATGTTTCGGTACCACATTCGCTGGCTATCGGTATTATCTCGGCCATTGTAAGTAATTTGGTGGTTGAATGGCGCACACGTACCACAATTGACGATACCCTTGATGTGTTCCCCTGCCACGGCGTAGGCGGTATGGTGGGCATGGTGCTTACCGGTGTTTTTGCCAATCAGAATGTAAACCCTAATAATACTACCGGCAACGGCTTGTTCTTTGGACAAACGCATTTGTTTTTTGTACAGTGTATAGCCCTGGTATTGGTATCGGTGTTTGCATTTTTTGGTTCATTGCTGCTGTTGAAAATTACGGATATGATATCGCCATTAAGGGTTTCGCCCGAAGATGAATTGATAGGGCTGGATATTAGTCAGCACGGGGAGAAATTGTAGTTGCCTGTGAGAACACAGGCAACGGAGAAGATTTTTAATATCGAACACTGAATATTGAATGTCGAATAATGAAGTTTTAGCTTCAGGCCCTGTAGGGGCTACATGTTGGTAGAAAAAATAATGACAGGAAGACCTGTGCCGTAGGTACGTAACCCGCTATGCTGCATACCTACGGCATGCGAAAATATTTTACATTTAATTTGCTACCAATATTTTGCTCCTACGGAGCATTATTAGGATCATCCTTTTTCTTTAATTTAACGATGCTTGCGTTAGGGATTGAAATGGATACCGGCCACGCGGCTAAGGCCTGCAGGCGTATGAATGTAAAGCCCGGCCCGCTTCTATCAGCGGCAACGCCCTTATATTTAATTAGTTGATCAATACTATCCACTTGCCTAATCAACTAAATCAACCAAATACCACTTTACACAGCCGTAACACATTGTTAATAATTACTGCATAATTAATACCAATTTATGACAATTGGGGTAGCAGAAATTTAACTTAAACTTTTACCTTTGCGGCTCATTCTCAATCATGAGCGATCAGATTAAACATGAATGCGGTGTGGCATTTATCCGCCTTTTAAAGCCACTCTCTTATTATCAAAAAAAGTACGGCACCGCGCTGTACGGCCTTAACAAGCTGTATCTTTTGATGGAAAAACAACATAACCGGGGCCAGGATGGTGCCGGGGTTGCCACCATTAAGCTTGATATTGAGCCCGGTAAGCGCTACATCAGTCGCCATCGTTCCATGGCCTCCAATGCTGTCGCCGATATATTTGAGTACATCCAAAAAAAGTTTGCCGATATACAAAAGGAAACCCCTGAACGTATGGCCGATGCCGAATGGCTGAAGGAAAACGTGAGCTTTACCGGCGAAGTTTTGCTGGGCCACCTGCGTTATGGTACTCATGGCAAAAACAGTATTGAGAATTGTCACCCCTTTTTAAGGCAAAACAACTGGATGACCCGTAACCTGGTTATTGCCGGTAACTTTAACATGACCAATGTTGATGAACTGCTGCAACAACTGTACGACCTGGGCCAGCATCCAAAGGAAAAAGCCGATACCGTAACTGTATTGGAAAAAATAGGCCACTTTATAGATACTGAGAACCAGGGCTTGTTCGACCAGTATAAGCGTGAGGGTTTGGATAATAATATGGAGATCAGCAAGCTGATAGCCAATGATATGGATGTTGCTAAAATACTGCGTAAATCGGCCAAGAACTGGGATGGCGGTTATACCATTGCAGGTATTTTGGGCCATGGTGACGCCTTTGTAATGCGCGACCCGGTTGGCATACGCCCTGCTTATTATTATTATAATGATGAGATAGTTGTTGCGGCATCAGAGCGTCCGGCCTTACAAACGGCTTTCAACATCCCTATTGAGGATATAAAAGAAATAAAACCCGGCCATGCCCTTATTGTAAAAAAGAACGGCAAGATAAGCGAGGATATGTTCAGCGAGCCGTTGGAAAAGAAAGCCTGTTCGTTTGAGCGTATATATTTTTCGCGCGGCAGCGATGCTTCTATTTATCGCGAGCGTAAACAACTGGGCCGCCTGCTTTGCCCGCAAATATTGGATGCTGTTGGCCATGATGTAAAAAATACCGTGTTCTCGTATATTCCCAATACCGCCGAGGTTGCTTTTTATGGCATGGTTGAAGGGATACACAAATACATAAAAAAATACCAGCGCGACCGCCTGCTGAACCGCGAGGACAAGATAAGTGAAGAGGAACTGACCGAAGTGCTCTGCATGGCGCCAAGGGTAGAGAAGATTGCTATTAAAGACGTTAAGCTCCGCACCTTTATTACCCAGGATGCCGACCGCAGCGAGATGGTTGCCCACGTTTATGATACAACCTACGGCCTGATAAAGAAGGGCGATGATACGCTGGTTGTATTGGATGACTCGATAGTTAGGGGCACGACCTTAAAACAAAGCATCCTGAAAATACTCGACCGTTTGGGGCCTAAGAAAATAGTGGTGGTTTCATCGGCACCGCAAATACGCTACCCGGATTGTTATGGCATCGATATGTCGCGCATGGGCGAGTTTGTGGCTTTCGAGGCTGCTATCAGTCTGCTGAAAGACGCGGGTAAGGATGATGTGATACTGAAGGTTTACCAGCAATGTAAGGACAGCGAAAAACTGCCTAAAGAGGATGTGAAGAATTATGTAAAAGCCATTTATGAGTCTTTTACCGATGAGGAAATATCCGACCGTATTGCTAAGATCATCACCCCTAAAGAAATTAAGGCCGAGATTAAAGTAATATATCAAACCCTGGACAACCTGCATAAAGCCTGCCCCGACCATACCGGCGACTGGTACTTTAGCGGCGATTTCCCAACCCCGGGCGGCAACAAGGTTGTTAACCGCGCCTTTGTGAACTGGATGGAAGGGAAGAACCAGAGAGGTTATATGTAGACCCCACCCAAACCCTCCCCGAAGGGGAGGGCTTTATATAAAAACGTCATTGCGAGGCACGAAGCAATCTCATTAGATAGGCGGCGAATATGCAAAGTCGATTACTTGTATTGTGGGATTGCTTTGTCGTACCTCCTCGCAATGACGTAGAACTAAACAATACGGCGTATGCAACCATCAACCACCACAACCCAACTCGCGAAAAAAACATTATTCCCCATACTGTTTACCATCAGCTTTACGCACTTGCTGAATGATTTGATACAGGCCGTACTGCCTGCGGTGTATCCTTTAATAAAAACAAATTTTAGTCTTTCATTTTCGCAAATAGGTGTCATTACGCTTACGGTGCAAACCACAGCTTCGTTATTGCAGCCTTTTGTAGGTATTTATGCCGATAAAAACCCCCGCCCTTATTTCCTGGCAGTGGCTATGGTTTTTGTACTGGCAGGTTTAATATTTGTATCCTTCGCGCCGAGTTATGGCGCCATTTTAGTAGCTGTTTGTTTAATGGGTATCGGTTCGGCCATATTTCATCCCGAGGCATCGCGGGTGGCTTACATGGCAGCAGGCGACAGGCGCGGACTGGCGCAGTCTATTTTTCAATTGGGTGGTAATACCGGTTCGGCTATTGGTCCGCTTTTAGCAGCGCTTATTGTGATGCCTTACGGGCAGTATAACATTATATGGTTTGGCATAGCGGCTATTGCGGGCTTTTTAATATTGATACAAATAGGCAATTGGTATAAGGGGCACCTTAACCTAAAGGCTGCCCGCCCAACGTTGAATGTTGAAGCTGAAAAGCCTAATTTGTCATCGCGGAAGGTCGCCTTCTCGGTATTTATATTGCTCATGCTCATCTTCTCGAAGTATGTGTACCTGGCCAGTATGACCAGTTATTTTACTTTTTATTTGATCGATAAATTCCACGTTTCGGTTGAATCGTCGCAGATACACCTTTTCATATTTTTGGCGGCGGTTGCTGTAGGTACAGTACTTGGTGGCAGTTTGGGCGATAAATATGGCCGCAAGTATATCATCTGGATATCTATACTCGGCGCGGCGCCGTTCACCCTTATGTTGCCCTATGCCAACCTGTTTTGGACGGGTGTTTTGTCCGTTCTTATCGGTGTGATCATATCATCTGCATTTTCGGCCATACTGGTTTACGCGCAGGAGCTGATGCCGGGCAAAATAGGCATGATATCGGGCTTATTCTTTGGCTTTGCCTTTGGTATGGGTGGTTTAGGCTCGGCTGTATTAGGCGTAATAGCCGATCATACCAGCATTAATTATGTGTTCTGGATATGCTCGTTCCTGCCGCTCATCGGTATTATTACGGGGTTGCTGCCTAATATTGAAAATAAAAGAACCAGGATCTAACGGATTTTTTAGGATTAACCGGATGTTTTTGCAATAGCCTATTTTGGCTAAAGCCGAATGTGTTATTTATTTTATCCGTCCCTTAAAAGGGACGGCAATGGATTTAGAGCAGCATTGGATCATCCATTGCCAGTAGATAAATAGGAATGGCAATTAGTTCATTCATTGCCGTTGGCTTCAGCCAACGGATCAAGCAATCGGATAATCGGCTTTAGCCAAATACAGCGATTGTTTTGTGTAACGCCAGACTTGGGCTTACAGTATTTTTTTCAATATCTTAGCGCTAATAACACTAACTATGAAAAAACTGATCCCCGGCATAATCCTGGCCATATCTTCCTTCACTTTAAACGCTCAAACACAACAGCCGCTACAGCAATTGCAACAGCAATTTGTCGACCTGCGTTTTGGTATGTTTATCCACTTCAACATACCCACCTACATGAACCAGGACTGGCCCGACCCGGAGGCATCGCCTGCTATATTTAATCCCACAAAATTAAACTGCGACCAGTGGGCCAGGGCTGCGAAGTCGGCTAATATGAGCTATGGCTGTTTAACCACCAAGCATCACAGCGGCTTTTGTATATGGGATACCAAGACCACGGATTACAACGTAATGAACAGCCCGCTAAAAAAGGATGTGGTGAAGGAGTTTACCGATGCCTTTCGTGCCAACGGGTTAAAAGTGATGCTTTATTATTCCATTTTGGATACCCATCATCGCATACGCCCGAACTCCATCACCCATAAGGATGTGGAGATGATAAAAGCGCAGCTGACCGAGCTTTTAACGCATTATGGTGAAATATCGGCTTTGATAATTGACGGTTGGGATGCGCCGTGGTCGCGCATATCATATGATGATGTGCCTTTTGAGGAGATATATCATTTGGTAAAATCATTACAGCCTAATTGTGTGATGATGGATCTGAACGGTGCCAAATACCCCGCCGAGGGCATGTATTACACCGATATAAAAACCTACGAAATGGGAGCGGGTCAGCGTATCTCGAAAGAACACAATACCATGCCCTCGTTAGCTTGTTTGCCTATAAACGGTACCTGGTTCTGGAAAACGGATGATCCAACAACACCGGTTAAGGATCCTGCAAAATTGATCAATGATTACCTTATCCCACTTAATAAGGTTGATTGTAACTTTATTTTGAATGTATCGCCAAATCGCGATGGATTAATAGACGATAATGCTTTAGCCGCCTTAAAACAAATAGGCAGCATGTGGAAGAATGATGGCCCTGCGCCAAAACTACCGCCGATAGAAGCACCTATCATATCGCACAACCTGGCGAAGAACCAGCCGTCGAATTCAAGCTGGAGCGATGATATGAACATTATGGATTTTGCCAATGATGATGATTTTACCACTTCATGGATCTCGAACCCGACTGTAAAAGAGCCGTGGTATGAGATAGATTTTGATAAGGTACAGGGTTTTAATACTATCGCGATAGCTGAACAAAAGGCCAACATCACCAATTATAAACTTGAATACTGCGAGAACGGCGTATGGAAAACATTATTCGACGGCGAGAACGGGAACAGGATAAAAGTACACCGGTTTAACCGTGTTTGGGGCAATAAGGTAAGGATACAAATTGCTAAAGCCGATCACCAGGTTTCGATAGCGGAGTTTGGGGTGTATAATGAGCAGCGGTAATGCCTTGTGGAATAAGACATTCAGTTATGAATAAAATCCTAAAATAGTGTTAAAAGATTAGCAATAATAAGGGAATATAATACCTTTATGCCTGCTGATGTTACTATTGAATAAACCGAATAAACAAATTTCCTTTTTACGTCATGCCTTGATAAAAGGAGCAGTATGCCTGTTTCTTATATTAGCCGCTATCCCGGCATCGGCACAAAAAAAATATACCATAAGTGGTACGATTAAGGATGCGGCAACCGGCGAGGTTTTAATTGGCGCCACTGTAAAATTAAAGGAAATAACACAAAACGGTACATCGAGCAACAGCTATGGCTTTTACTCGTTAAGTGCTGCAAGCGGCGATTATACCTTGTTGGTCACTTATGTAGGTTATACTCCTGCCGCATATGCCGTGAAACTAACAAGCGATAAAAACATAGATATAGCCCTAAGCGCCAAAGCCGAACTTACCGAAGTGGTAATAAACGGCCGCGCCCGCAATAATGAGAATGTGGCATCGCCGCAAATGGGGGTGGAGAAGCTGGACATGAGCCAGGTTAACAGTGTCCCAGTTTTATTGGGCGAACGTGATATTTTGAAAACATTGTCGTTACTGCCGGGGGTGAAAGCGGCCAGCGAGGGCAATACCGGCTTTTATGTGCGCGGCGGCGCAAGCGACCAGAACCTGATATTGCTTGATGAAGCCATTGTTTATAATGCATCGCATCTTTTTGGTTTCTTCTCCACCTTTAACTCCGATGCTATAAAGGATGTAAGCCTTTTTAAAGGCGGTATGCCGGCGCAATATGGCGGGCGATTATCATCAGTGCTTGATATTAAAATGGATGAGGGGAATAACCAGGATTACGTTGTACAGGGCGGCATTGGCCTTATTGCCTCCCGGTTGAAAATTGAGGGGCCGATAGTAAAGGACAAAGGCTCGTTTATGATAAGCGCGCGGCGCACTTATATCGATGCGTTCCTCAAAGCTTCGTCGGATACCACCATAAAAGGCAGCAGCCTGTATTTTTACGACCTGAATGCCAAAGCCAACTATCATTTTGATGATAAAAACGTGCTTTACCTGTCGGGTTATTTTGGTAAGGATGTACTTGGGCTGAAAAATACCTTTGGTACAAACTGGGGTAATTCAACAGCTACCTTGCGGTTTAACCACTTGTTTAGCAGCAAGCTGTTTTCCAATACTTCGCTTATTTACAGCAATTATAATTATGCTATTAAAAGCTACCTGCCCGGCAATGATTTTGTGGCGGTATCAAAAATAAACGACATCGACCTGAAAGAAGATTTCCAATATTTTGTGAGCAGCAGCCACTCATTGAAATTCGGCATCGACGCCTTGTACCACGATTTGGCCCCGGGTAGCATTACATCGACGGATAGTTCGAGCAGTTTCAATACAAAAATAATTGAGCGCCGCTACGGGCTTGAAACAGGGGCTTATATAAGCGATGAGTGGCATGTGAATGATAAGCTTAACCTGCTTTATGGGGTACGTTTAAGCGGCATATTGCTGTTTGGCCCCGGTACTTTTAGTAGTTATGACGATGCGGGGAATACCGTTAGTTCCACAGTTTATAAGTCGGGGCAAATGGTGAAGGATTATTTTAATCTTGAACCGAGGTTATCGGCAAGCTATAGTTTGAACGAGCAAACTTCCATAAAGGCATCGTACAACCGAAATACGCAAAATATACACATCATCAGCAATTCAAGCAGCAGTACACCTACAGACCTGTATGTGATGAGCAGCAATAACATAAAACCCGAAATAGCCGACCAGGTTTCGACCGGGTATTTCAGGAACTTTGATGATAACGTGTTTGAATTTTCGACCGAAGTATATTATAAATGGCTGCAGAACCAGATAGATTATAAGAACGGTGCCGAACTTATACTTAACCAGGATGTGGAATCGCAACTGGTGTACGGCACGGGCCGCGCCTACGGCATAGAGCTTTTCCTGAAAAAGAAATATGGCCGCTTTAACGGCTGGCTGGGTTATACACTATCGAAAACCGAGCGCAGGTTTGATGCCATAAACAACGGCAACTATTTCCCCGCCACACAGGACCGTACGCACGACGTATCGGCTGTAGGTATATACCAGTTAAATAAACGATGGTCGTTTTCGGGAACGTTTGTGTACGGTACGGGTAACGCTGTAACCTATCCAAACGGGAAATATGAAATAGGCGGCCTTACCACATTTTATTACTCGGAGCGTAATGCCAACCGCGAACCATCGAACAACCGCCTTGACCTGGGCGCTACGCTGGAGGGTAAGCCACACAAAAAATACCACTCGAGCTGGACGTTTGGCATTTATAATATTTACAACCACCGCAACCCGTATGCTATTACGTTTCGCGACAGTAAAACAAACCCGGGCACTACGGAAGCGGTTGAAACAAGCCTTTTTGGGCGGATACCTTCAGTAACCTGGAACTTTAAATTTTAAATGATAATGATGCAGGACATGAAATTTAAATACGGACTACTTTTTATGGCGATGGTATTGCTGCTTGTCTCGGCATGCCAGAAAGTTATCGACCTTAAACTGGATAACTCGGCGCCGCAATTGGTTATTGAAGGCAATTTAACCGACCAGATTGGGGCACAAGTAGTCACCATAAGTAAATCGGTATCCTTTTCGGCTGCCGACAATTTCCCGCCGGTAAGCGGGGCCACTGTAAGCATTAGCGATAGTACCGGCATCCCTAATACGCTGACCGAAACAGTTCCCGGCACATATGTGATCTTTCCATACCAGGGATTTTACGGCCGTACATATACTTTAACAGTAAAGGTAAACGGTATAACCTATAAGGCTTCATCAACCATGCCCTTGCCGGTGCAACTTGATTCGCTTACTGCAAAAGAAGATGACCTGGGTAAAAAAGACCTTCGCACAATAGTTGTGAATTACCAGGACCCACCCAAAGTGCCTAACCAATACCGTTTTGTTTTAACTATCAACCAAAACGAGGTAAATACCATTTTTACCAATGACGATAGCTTTACCGATGGCCGTTATGTGCGGGAGGAATTGTTCCAAACCGGTACGGATATTCACCACGGCGATACAGCGCGGGTGGAGATGCAATGCATTGATAAAAATGTGTATAAATACTGGTTCAGCCTTAGCCAGCAGCAAAACAACGGGCCGGGCGGTGGCATTACCCCGTCAAATCCGCCATCAAATTTTAATAACGGCGCACTGGGATATTTTAGCGCGCATACGGTTAGCAATGCGGCTATAACCATAAATTAATCGGTATGCAGGGTAATAACCCCCGTATTTGTAGGTTTTGTTAGGTTAATGCCGTTAATTGTTACCTGTTTATAACTCAAGTTTACTGCGTTGTCAATTACCTCGGCCCTTGGGGTGTTTAGCACGGTTACTTTATTAAGGCTGATGTTTTTAAGCGGATTGCCTTGTACACCAACCGCGTAAATGCCCACCTCGCCTGAATGTTTGCAGGCAACATTATCTATCATAAAATTATTGAACAGGGTAGGGTAATGCCCGCCGCGCGAGCCATGATAATTATTCTCGAACCGTATAAATGCCGACCTTGCGCTGTCACACACGATGTTATATACATGTATGTTCTCGATAAAACCACCCCTGTCGAGATTTGATTTAAAGTAGATGGCACTTAGGCAGCGCTGTATGTAATTATTGTACATATAAACATTGCGTACCCCTGCCGACATTTCGCTGCCTATGCAAAGCCCGTTGGTTTTTGAGTGGAATATGCAATTGCGCACAACAATATTTTCGGTAGGCTGCCCTATGCGCCAGCCGTCCTGGTCGCGGCCGGCTTTAATGGCAATGCCGTCGTCGCCTGTAGTAAAGTTGCAGTTTTGTATGAGCACGTTTGTGCTGGCTTCGGGGTCGCAGCCATCATTGTTCAGGTTATGGCTGTTAATGGTTACACTCTCAACCGTTACATTGTTGCAAAGCACGGGGTGTATCACCCAATAGGGCGCATCGGTAATGGATATACCTTTTATCAGCACATTTTTGCAGCCGAAGAATTGTATCATATCCGGTGGTAAATGATAGCCATCGCCAAATACGCGCTGGTAAACAGGGGTGCCGTCGTGCCCCATTTGCCTCAGTTTATTTTGTTCTGCCGAGCCCTGTGGCCGCCATGTGGCAAAGTTTTTACTTGCCGAGCCATTGATCTTTCCATTTCCTGTTATGGCTATATCCGAACACTGGTAAGCATAAAACAAGGGCGAATAATTGTATAGTTCTGTCCCTTCCCATAAGGTAAGAACAGCAGGCAGGTAATCCTTTGGTTCGCCCGAAAAAATGAGTTCGGTGCCATCATCAAAATGAAGGTTCACGTGGCTTTTTAAAACTACCGGGCCGGCTATATAAAACTTGCCTTTGGGGATGATCACCTCGCCGCCACCGCTAACACTGCACAGGCTGATGGCCTTATCCAAAATGGGTTTAATATCGGTTTGCCCATCGGCCACTGCGCCATAAGTAACAATATTCCAGGTCGATTTTTTAAATATCGGCGCTTTAATATTTTGCAGGATGGAATCAACCACCGGGTTTTCCCGTTGCTTATGTTGGGCAACAGCGCTTGCTGATGTACATAATAGCAGTATAAATATTTTAATATTTTGTTTATTTATCATATTAGTTAAAATATAGTGCTAATTTAAAAACCATTACTTTTATATTTCGTATAAAACCAAAACGTTACAATTGAAAAGGACTATACTTATAATTTGTTTCCTGCAACTATTTGCGGGGGTTGCTTTTAGTCAAACCAAGCCAATCCCTTATGGTGATAACCCTGCCGCCGGCAGGTATTATAATATCCGTGGCTTTAAAATGTACGTGGAGGTTTATGGCAAAGGAAAGCCGTTACTAATGATACATGGCAACGGGGGTGATATATCGGCCTTTTCAAAGAACATCCCGTATTTTTCAAAAAAATATATGTGTATAGTGCCCGATAGCCGTGCGCAGGGTAAATCAACCGATGAACGCGATTCGCTTAGTTTTGAGATGATGGCCGATGATTTTGCCGCATTATTAACAGCTATGCATATTGATTCGAGTTATGTTGTAGGCTGGAGTGATGGAGGAATAAACGCACTGTTATTGGCGATGCGCCATCCTAATAAAGTTATAAAACTGGCTTCAACCGGGGCCAACTTATGGCCCGATTCCACCGCCATCGCCCCGCGCGACTGGCTGGGTGAACGTGTTGAGTACCGGTCGTCGCGGCGCAGGATATTCAGGACAGCTACCTGGCGAAATAACCAAAAGATATTTATGCTGGATTGGACACAACCCCACATCCCTTTACTGGCGCTGCGAAAAATTAAATGCCCGTCGCTAATTATTGGCGGCGACCATGATGTGATAGTAATAAAGCATACAGTAGATATTTACCAGAATATACCCCATGCTTATTTATGGATAGTGCCAAACTCGCCCCACGGCACCCTGCAGGCCCATGCCGACGAATTTAACAGGCAGGTTGACAGCTTTTTTACCGAACCGTTTCACGTTTGGCAATAATGGAACAGCCCAACAACCCGTTGCACGGCAAAACCCTGGAAATGGTGCTGAACGAACTGGTTGCCTATTACGGCTGGCCCGAACTTGGCTACCGCATCCGTATCAACTGTTTTTTGGATGACCCGAGTATAAAATCAAGCCTTAAATTCCTGCGCAAAACACCATGGGCAAGGAAGAAGGTGGAAGATTTGTATTTGGAGATGAAAAATTAATTTGATGATTTGGGGATTTGATGATTTGAAGATGCTTAGCGTCTTTGTGTCATTGTGAGGTACGAAGCAATCCCATTATATAGGTCGCCGATATGCGCGTTTGCTACTAAGCATGTGGGGTTGCTTCGTCGTACATCCTTGCAATGACGCTTTATTTATTTTTTTAATTTTCAAATCTTCAAATCCCCAAATTTTCAAATTCACGAATGTTTCCGCTTATTATTCATTTTGGCTTTAGTGCCTGAGCTGAAGTTGTAGGTTTTGGCGTTGGCCGCCTTTTTTTCGTGGAAGGCAGCGCCGGTAACGGGGGCGTTTTTATCAGCTTTAGCTTTTTCAGGTGTTTCTTCTTTTTCTCTGCGTTCCGTTTCTATAACCAGGTCGTCGGGTAATTCAGCGGGGAGCATTTTTTTGCCGATGGCTTGTTCTATCTTTTTAATGGTTGCCAGCTCGATATCGGTAGCAAAGGTTATAGCCAGGGTTTCTTCGTTGGCTGCTGTTTTTATTATCCTGGCAATAAATACTTCCTTATCGCCCGGTACATCAAAATGTATAATGAAAGGCAAGCCGTTAAGATCCACCGCAGGGGTGTTTTCATTGGCAATTATTAATACGCGCAGTTTGGCATCGTTTTTAAAAGCTTCAATATCGGCCACACTTTTGGTTTCGCTAAACATGGGATTCAGCACAGCTACCGCATTTTTTGTGGTTTGCTTAAGGCTGTTATAAACCGTATCGGCAGTTGTGCGGGTGTTTACAAACACAACAGCTTTGGTAAACAGTTCCTCATCAAGCATAAACAAATTCAGCAGGTTTAGCTTGGTGCGAAAGTTTGGTACATTGTATAACACCTGCTCGTAAGTTTCCAATAACGATTCGCCCAGTTCATCTACCTCAACAATCGCGGGCAGTTTCATGAATGGCGCTATCATTTTATCCAGCTTTTGGTGCATCACTTCGGTAAAAACCAGGTGCTGGCATTTGGTTATGCTGTTGGCCAGTTCGACTACGGGCAGCTGCATGCCTTGCTTTACGATCAATTCGGCATCGTCGACGATAAACAGGTCGATCTTATTTAAATTGAGGCCGAGTTTCAGGTAAATGGCGCGTGCACGGTCGGGTGTGGCTACAACAATATCGGCGCCATCGGCAAGGGCATCCATTTGCGCCTCAATGCCAGGTGCAACATACAGGCCCACTATTTTTATCGACTTGTTTTTGTTCAGTACATCAAATTGCTCGATGACAGAGAATACCGCTTCCTTATCAGGAACGAGGATCAATACGCGCGGAGCATCATCAAAACCCTGCTTTATACGGTTTAATATGCCTATTATATAAGTGCTGGTTTTGCCAGCGCCTTCGGGGGCTACGGCAATAACATCCTGCCCGCCAATTATACGCGATAATGTTTTGAGCTGAATTTCCTTCGGATACAAATACCCCGCTTCAGTTAATGTACGGGCCAATCCCTTGTTCAGCTTAAATTTATCTAACCACACCATGCAAATATTTATTAGGCTGCGAAGATAAGGATAAAAAATCAGGTGATGCTGCCAGGGAGTCCTAACTAAGGAAATCACTTTTAGAAATTTCCGGCGGCTTTTGGCATAGCGATGGGTTTTAAACCCATCGCTATAAGGGCAATGATCTTAGTCACTGCGCATTATCTCCATAAATTCCGTACGTGCCGGTATATCCCAATAGGGGTAAGTAACTTTTGACAGATACAGCCCCTGTGGGTATGCAGGGATTATCACATCAGGGGTTACCTTATCGGCCAGGTAATGCTCAAATTCATCAAGGCTCATATCGCCGCGGCCAATTTCCAACAGGCGGCCTACGATTATCCTTACCATCTTGCTTAAAAAGCGGTTGGCCGAGATCTGGAAGCGCAGCCTGTCGCCACTTTGGCTGGTGAACAGGGTGGCCGAGCTTACATTACATAAGGTATGATCAATGCGGTCGGGCATTTTGCAAAAGGCGCGGTAATCGGTATATAGCGGCAGCAGTGCAGCGGCGCCCTGCATTTTATCGATGGACAGGTTCTTATCCGCATAAAAAGAACTAAAGCGGCTTAAAAACGGGTCCTTATAACTATGGATGAAATAATCATAAGTACGCTGCACAGCATCAAAGCGGCAATGGGGGAGGCCTTCCATCGGGATAAGGTCGAATACGGCAATATCGTCGGGCAATATTTTATTCAGCCTGAAGAGGAGATCGAAGTCCCAAGTTTGTTCTACATCGATATGGAAAAAGAATTGTGCCGCATGTACCTGCGCATCTGTCCGCCCGCAGCCAATAATAGCTGCAGGCGTTTTCAGTATTTTACTGAGGGCGTTTTCAAAAACTTCCTGCACATTCAATACACCGGGATGTTTTTGCCATCCGCTATAATTCGTCCCGTGGTAGCCTATGTGAAAAAAGTACCTCAATGTATTAGCTTATACCTTCTTTGGCGGCAGATCAAACGCAATGGCATCATGTTCAAAATGGCCTTTGTGCGAGCCATCACAAAATGGCTTATTAGCCGAAAGTCCGCAGCGGCAGATGGAAACAATGGTGCGGCCCTGTAAGCCGTAAGCGTTGCCTTGCATATCAACTATCTCAAAGTCGCCATCTATTTTTACTGATCCGTTATTATTTATAGTAAGTTTTGTTGAAGCCATTATTGTTTTTATTTGCTGCGAAGATAATCATACAGGGCTTACAAAGTCGGGCTATTTTCAATTTTAATTAGCAGCATTTTCGTAATAAAAAAATGAAAAACTATTTGCTAAATCGTTTCATAGTTATATTTTTGTTGATACAATACTGAATATCAGTAAGCCAATTAAAGCCAATAATTAAATTATCGTAAAGTAATAAGGCAGCCGTGGTTAAAAGCGCTCATTTTGCTAAAACGATTTTTTATACAGACCAATATTTATAAACCTAAAAACAACCTGATTATGAAAGTAAGATTTCTACCTTATGTATGTGTAAGCCTTTTGCTACTGGTAATGGACTGTAGTAAAAAAGGAACATCAATTGCCCAAGCACCACCAACGAAAACGCCGCCGGTTGATACAGCTTCACTGGCTACAACGTATAGCACCTATACTATTACGTGTGCCAATGGCGGCAATTTTGTTGAAGTGTCGGGCGATAATATGCAAGGCACTAAACTACTTGATGGCACGGGCATTGATCTGACATCAGTATCTATCAATCCGGCAGGAGGGGCATACAGATGGGTAAAATGGCTCATCAGCAAACAATCGAATGGTTACTTCACCATCATGAACCTGAACAGCGGTAAATATATTGATGTACCCAACAGCACCACCACTTCGGGCACAACGCTTGACCAATACCGGGGAAATAGCGCCGACAGGCAATATTGGAGCATTACCGCTGCCGGGAGCGGTACCTATAAAATTGTAAACAAAGCGAATGGCCTGGCAATTACCGATCATGGCGCATCCACTTCAAATGGCGCTATTGTTACGCAGGAAACCTATACAGGGGCCACAAGCCAGCAGTGGCAATTGAACCCAATACCTGCCGATAGTTACCGCGATGATGCCGTAGTGGGTTTCTTTCAGCGTACCACGGGCTCTGATGCTTTCGATGGCGGCGCGTCAGTACCGCTTACCTTTGGAGCAAACAACGGGAAAGTATTTTGGCAAACAAATGATACTTTCTACAGCCAGGTGGTTAATAACGAATTTAGCTGCGGGCTGATATTCCCTTATCATAATTCGGGTTTGATACAACCTGCTAATCATAGCTGGGATCCGGCGCAAACAAATAATCTCATTTCACCCGATGGCCCGCAGATATTCCACGATACTAATGCCGGTGATCTGCTTTGGCCGGGCGCAGGTATCGAAATAGGGGGGCATATATATGTGCATAATATTGAAGTGATAGCGGGTACGCTTAATACAATTAATCAATATCTGTATGATATTACTGAAAGCACCGGCACTACCATCCCGGCGGTAAACCAACTGGTTATACCCGGTATGAGCGGGCAAACAGCAATTGTATATTCAATAGGTATGGTAAAACCGGGCGATGGCTATGTTTATGCCTATGGTACGGGTGGTTTTTTAGGTGCGAATGTGTATGTGGCGCGGTTCCCTGAATCAAGCCCAACAAGCTGGACGTTTTGGAACGGTACAACCTGGGCCGCGAGCCCTACTACCGCGCAGGCTGCTGTTGTAGCCAACGGCCCCATAAATAATAATACTATTGGCTACGCAAATGGTAAATATGTAATGATAGCCATGGATTTTGGCTTTAGCTGCGACCAAACCGGGCGAAATATGTATGCAGCGGTAAGCAACCACCCCACCGGGCCGTTTACAACTAATAAATTGGTTTACGTACTGCCCGATTATAAGCAGGGGCATGCGCCGGTGTATTATAACCCCACCATTCATGCTGAATTTGATAATGGGCATAAAGAATTGCTGGTGGATTACTGCGTTAACTTTTATAGCAAGAACGATGGTACAGGAGCAAATTGCCTTGCGCCATGTTCAAACCCTGACGGGAGCGAAGATCCGAATGATTACAGGCCAAAGGGTGTTCGGATACCATTTTCGCTCATAGGCTTATAAAAAGTGTTATGTGTTTAAATTGTTACTTAATGGATGGTGATTTTGCTAAATCGTTTTCTTTATTTTTACGGTACCAATATTACCATTGTAACCCGTTGAATAAATGATAACATCTCAACCCAAACACTTTTCTTTATTACTTAGGGGATTACTGATGGCAGGCTTTATATCGCTTGCCTTTATGAATAGCACTTACAGCCAGACCGCCTATTTTATTGATGGCTACCACGGTGGCGTATGGGGGCATTACCCCGATTGGAACACCCGATTTATGGCCGACCAGGTAAAGGCCCACCCGAACTGGCGCATCAACCTTGAAATTGAACCGGAAACCTGGGATGTGGCGAAGGTAAAGGATTCGGCAGCATATGAGGATTTCAGGGCGCTGTTTGCCGATCAATCCATCAATGCTCGCATGGAATATGTAAACCCCGATTACGCCCAAAGTTATTTGTTTGATATTGAAGGCGAAAGTATCATCAGCCAGTTTTATTATGGGATGAAGATGGTAAGGCGGCATTTCCCTACGGCAGTTTTCCCGGTATATTCATCAGAAGAGCCGTGTTTTACCAGCGCGTTGCCCGAGATATTGACATCGTATGGATTTAAATATGCATCATTAAAAAATCCCAATACCTGCTGGGGAGGCTACACCAGCGCTTATGGAGGCGAAATAGTGAATTGGGTTGGCCCCGATGGTACGAAGATCATTACCTCGCCGCGTTATGCTATTGAGGCATTGCAACCGGGCTCTACGTGGCAAACTATTGCATCGGGCAATTCACCGCAATATATTAAGGCTTGTTTCGCGGCAGGTATAATGCATCCCGTTGGCATGACCTTGCAGGATGCCGGCTGGAAATATGGCCCCGGTCTGCGCGATGGGAGCAAAGCTTATCAGCCAACCGAATACACCACATGGCACAATTACTTTGAAAATGTAGCTATAAAAAGCACCAACGATAACTGGAAATTTACACAGGAAGATGTGCTGGTGAGCCTGGTTTGGGGTTCGCAGATATTACAGCGCATAGCACAGCAGGTAAGGTATTCGGAAAATAAGATCATCAGCGCCGAAAAACTGGCTGCTATAGCAAAGGTATACAGCGGCATAGCCTATCCTGCAAATGACTTTGAAACCGCGTGGCATACCTTATTATTATCGCAGCACCATGATTGCTGGATAGTGCCCTACAATGGCAAGCCGGGAAATACCTGGGCCGATAAGGTAGTGAAATGGACAGGCGCCACCAACCGCATTGCTGACAGCATAGTAACCCTTGATGAGATGCAACTGGCAAAGCCATCAAACAGTGCTGGGAAATTTGTACGCATATATAATACACTGGGTGTAAAAAGGGATGAAATGGTAGCCGTGGATGTTCCGGAAGGGTGGAGGGGTAAAAGTATTGCTGTATATAATAGTGTAGGTAAAGCTATCCCATCGCAAATTATGGCCGATTCATCTTCGGCTGTGCCGCAAATATTGTTCAGGGCCAGTGTGCCTTCAATGGGGTATAATACTTATCAGCTTAAGCTGCAAAGGTCCGTCCCGGTCAAGGGTGTAATGGTTAGCCTATTAAAGAATGGTAACTATAGGCTGGAGAGCGACCAGTACGTTGTCATCATCGACCCAAAAAAGGGTGGTGCCATAACCAGCCTTGTGGGCAAGGCACTAAATAACAAGGAATTTGTAGATCAAACCAACCCGCGCAGCTTTAATGAATTGCGGGGGGAGTTTTATAACGATGGCGGTTTCCATTCAAGCACTGAAAATCCTGTTAAAATAAGTGTGATAGAAAAGGGCGCAGAAAGAGTGGAGTTGCAAATAGAGGGCAGTATTGATGGCAGCCCGTTTACCCAATGGTTAACGTTAACACAGGGGCAGCGCCGCATTGATATGCAGGTGAAGATCGACTGGAAAGGTAACCCGGGCATTGGCGAACCTACCGCGCCCGGCACTTATAAAGCCACAACGTACAAGAAGTCGTTTTATAATGATAAGGAAAAGCTACTGGCTATGTTCCCGCTAAATCTTAAGGAACAAAAGGTATATAAGAACGCACCTTTTGATGTATTGCAAAGCAGGCTGAAGAATACCTTTTTCACTACATGGGACAGTATAAAGAACAACATTATTTTAAACTGGGTTGATGTTACCGATGGTAATAATAATTATGGTATGGCGCTTTTGACAGATCATACTACAAATTATACGCATGGGGAGGACTTCCCTTTAGGCTTAACGCTTGAATACTCGGGTGTTGGGCTGTGGGGGCGCAATTATAAAATAACCGGTCCAACCAATGTGCATTATGCCATCATACCGCATGCCGGCAAATGGGATAAAAGCGGCATATGGACCGAAGGCACCAAATGGAACGAGCCGCTTATTACTAAAGTATCGGATGCGAAGCCTGCTGTTAATGACAATTACAGATCGTTGATTAGTGTTAACGCTTCGGGTTTTGATATTACCGCTATGCAGGCAGACGGCAATGATATGAACATCCGCGTTTTTAATGCTGAAGGCGACAACACCGCGCACCAAATAACATTTGATGGCGGCGCCTCGAAGGCCGAACTGGTTGAATTGGATGGCCGGAAAAGGCAAGATCTGATGATAAAAAAGGATGCCGCTGGTAAAACCACCGTAACGCTTGCAATGCCGCGTTTTGGTATCCGTACCATTAAATTATATGGTGTTATGAATGCCCATTAATAAAAAATTAATAAATTTTTAATAACCCTTGCTAAATCGAATTTTTTGATTAACATTGATGTTTATTAATCCAATTAACCAATAAATTAACCATTTTGTTAACCGTGCTGGACAGTGCTGGCCAGTAATTGATGACCATGAATTTTAAAACCAAACTATTTTTTACGCTCTCATTAACTCTTGGATTTGGGGCTTTAGCAGGGGCACAAACACTGGCTCCTTTTAAGGCCGGCGATAGGGTTGCTTTTTTAGGCAACAGTATTACCGATGGCGGCCATTATCACTCTTACATCTGGCTGTATTACATGACACATTATCCAAACACGCGCATCACTTGTTTCAATGTGGGCGTAGGCGGTGATAATGTAAAGCAAATGAGCGACCGTTTTGAATACGAGATACTTCCTAAAAAGCCAACAGTGATGACACTTACATGGGGCATGAATGACAGTGGTTACTATGAATGGTTTAAACCCGATGCGGCAACCAATTGGGCAAAAAACTCGATCGATACCGCCGAGTCCCGGTATATGGTGTTAGATGCCAAGATGAAAAAGCATCCCGAAATTAAAAAAGTATTGATACTGGGTTCGCCTTATGACGAAACTACCAAAAGCAATAAAAACCGCTATTACCCGGGCAAAAGCAACGATTTTGAAAAAATGATAGATTATCAGCAGGAAACAGCTAAAAAGAACGGCTGGTCTTACGTTGATTTTAATCACCCCATGACAGCCATCAACCTGGAATGGCAAAAGACGGATACATTGTTCAGCTTAACTCCGAATGATCGTATTCACCCTGATTATGATGGGCACCTGGTAATGGCTTACCTGTTTTTGAAAACGCAGGGCCTTGCCAATAAGCCTGTGGCCGATTTTAGTGTTAATGCCAAAACCAGGCAGGTAACTAAAGCTGTAAATTGTGCCATAACCAATGTTGCAGGTGCAAATGGCAGTATCTCTTTCAATTACCTTGCAAACTCGCTGCCTTATCCGCTGGATACGGTTGCTGTTGGCGGGGGATGGGGTAAACACAATCGCCAGTCGGACGGGACAAAGTATGTGCCTTTTATGAAAGAATTTAACCAGGAAGTTTTAACTGTTAAGGATTTGAAGGATGGGAATTATAAGTTGATAATGGACGGGCAGGCAATTGGCCAGTGGAGCGCCGCCGACCTTGCCGCCGGTATCAATCTTGCCGAGCAAACCTATACTCCTGAGTACCAGCAGGCACTTGCCATAATGCACATGAACGAGGAGCGATGGGACATTGAACGCCGCTTAAGAAATTATGCGTATGTGCAGTTTGATCTGTTAAAGGCTAAAGGTTTGCTATATGCCGATAACAAAGCGGCTATGGACACGGTAAATAAAACATCCAAAAATAACCCGTTTGTGGGCGGTAACCGTGATAATTACATCAAGGCGCAATACAAATCTGTCCGCGATGCATGGCAAGGTGAAATGGATGCTTTGGTTAATGAAATATACGCTGCGAATAAACCACGCGAACACAAAGTAACCTTAGAACCGGTAAATTAATAGTTGATGAGAAACACGCTTGTTAAAATATTGGTAATTGCTCTTATTGCTTTTGGATTAAAGGCGAAAGCGGCTACGGTTGATACCGCGCTTACTTACAGCGATGCCATGCACAAGGATATAAAGGCAGTTGTTGTTAAGCCCGATGATTATTCGGCTGATAAAAAATTCCCGGTGGTGTACCTGTTGCATGGTTATAGTGGCAATTATGCCGATTGGACGAAGAATGATCCGGATAAAACAAGTATAAAGCAGCTTAGCGACAGGTATGATGTTTTAATAGTTTGTGCCGATGGCAATTTCTCGAGCTGGTACCTGGACAGCCCAATTGACCCTGCCTGGAAATATGAAACTTATGTAGCCACCGAACTGGTGAGCTATATCGATAGCCATTATTCAACCATAAAAGACCGCTCGGGTCGCGCCATTACCGGCTTAAGCATGGGCGGGCACGGCGCGTTGTTTTTGGCCTTCAGGCACCAGGATGTTTTTGGCGCCTGTGGCAGTATGAGCGGGGGAGTGGATATACGCCCTTTCCCTGATAATTGGGATATAGCCAAACGACTTGGAAAGTATAGTGATTTCCCCGACAGGTGGGCGGCTTACAGCGTGGTGAATATGGTGGATCTGTTAAAACCGAATTCGCTGGCTATAACTTTTGATTGCGGCAGCAGCGACTTTTTTTACCAGGTAAATAAAAACCTGCACGATAAATTGCTTGCGGCTAATATCCCGCATGATTTTACGGTACGGCCTGGCGGGCACACCTGGGAATACTGGGGCAACTCAATTAATTATCAAATGCTTTTTTTTAGTAGATTTTTTAATAAGAAACAATAATAATACTTTTTGATTTTTGTAAAAAACCCGTTACTTTATTACTAATAAGGTAAGTATGTATGAATGTACCTACATTATTGACAAAAACAATCGATTGTAAATGTAAATGGCCGAAATTATTTCAAAAATGGGGGATTTTATCAGGGTGTATTTTTTTTTAAAAAAATTTGCTAAACCGTTTTTAAGTTTTATATTAGCATCAGATTCTAAATCAGTTTATAAACCAATTTGTAATTAAATAGCAAAAAAGTATTCAGTAAACCAACCGTGGTATGTCATACCTGTACATTCGGCTTGGTTTGTTTGGTGCCATGAAAAATGGTTTTTTTGTAATTACAAAACACTAAAGATTGCGCTTTAAAATATTTATTAAATAATCAGATATGAGGAAAATTTACGTTTCTGCTATTACATTAATATTCTTCTCTTTTACAATGCTCCTGGTAGCGTCATGTAAAAAAGATGGCTTCCTAACGGCAACTACAACCACCAATCTTACCCAGCAAACAGTTTTTAAGGATAGTGCCAATGCGGAAGGTTTCCTGGCTAATATTTATGCCAGCGCGGCTTTTTCCATGATGCCTTCCCGGTTTGTTTATGCGCCAGGCGGTGCCAATGTTGTTTGCGGTGGTTTGGATGCGGCTTGTGATGAATCAGAAGTATCGCACTTGTTCTCAACAGCGGCATTAGCTTTCGCTACCGGTTCGGTAAACGCAATAAACGTAAAGCCGGGCACAGGGTATGATGATGCGTACAATACCTGCTATACGCAAATACGTGCCGTAAACCAGTTGTTTGCAAATATTGCTACGGTGCCGTTAAAGCCTGCTAATAAAACATCAATGTTAGCCGAGGCGAGATTTTTACGGGCCTGGTATTATTTCATATTGCTTGAACACTATGGCGGTGTGCCATTAGTTGGCAATAACCTGTATACCTATACTCAGCCTATATCGGCAAAACGGAATACATTTGATGAAACTGTAACTTACATAGTTTCACAATGCGATTCGGCTGCCGCCCAGTTGCCTATTACGCAATCGGGTTTAACCTATGGGCGCGCTTCAAAAGGCGCATGTATGGCACTCAAGGCCCGTGTGCTGCTTTACGCCGCCAGTCCATTATTCAATAACCCTTCACCAGGTAGTTTTAATGGAAATAAAACCCCGCAGGACCTTGCTACATCAGCTGATATAAAAGCACTGGTTGGCTACCCGTCATATGATGCAAACCGCTGGAAATTGGCAGAAAATGCAGCAGCTGCTGTAATAGGTTTAAATGCATATAGCCTGTCTACCGACAGTACCAATATAGCAGGTTATGGCGAAGTTGGCGCTTTCCAGGAACTGTTCACCAAAAGGGTTAACAGCGAATATATCTTCCAGTATATGCAGAGTGGAAGTAATACTTACCTGGAAGGCTTGTTTCAGCCACCTTCACGCACCGGTGCGAATGGCGCGTTCCCTTACCAGGATATGGTTGATGCCTTCCCGATGAAGAATGGTTTGCCTATAACTGATCCAAATTCGGGTTATGACCCAACAAACCCTTATGCTAACCGCGATCCGCGCTTAAAATACTCGATCACCTACGATCAGTCTTTAATGGGTAACCGTACGCCAAACGGCCAGATAGCCGGTTATTCGCCTGTAAATATTTATCTTAATAATGTAGGCGGTGTTTTATCCGGCGGAACAGATGCTGTTTACCAGGGTACACCTACAGGTTACTATAACAATAAAATGCTCGATCCGAATGCCATATCGGAGGGCTTCTTCAATACTTCCCAACGCTGTCTTCCTTTAATAAGGTATGCCGAAATGTATCTTGACTATGCCGAGGCAAGGAATGAGGTAGATGGTCCGGTTGATAGTGTTTACAAGGCTGTTGAGGCTATTCGCCAACGTGCCGGGCTAAGTCCTTATCAATTACCTACAGGGCTTTCAAAGGATCAGATGCGCACTTATATTCAAAACGAAAGGCGTGTAGAGCTTGCCTATGAAGGCCACAGGTTTTTTGATGTAAGGCGCTGGGTAATTGCTGATCAGGCGGAGAATTTTGTAGCAAAAGGTATGGAGGTTGACAGAACCAACGGCACTCCAACTTACAAAATATTTGATGTACGTACACACATATTTAATACAAAAATGTATTTGTGGCCTTTCCCACAAACCGAGATCGGCAAAGGATTGGGTTTGATCCAGAACCCCGGTTATTAACGATATTAATTAGTGATTATATAAGTAAAAATGCTATATGAAAAAGCTTAATAATTTTAACAAACTTAATTTTTTGCTGATAGTGATGGCCATTTTGGTATGGTCATCGTGCAAAACAGACAAGATAACGCCGATTACTGAACCCGTAAAGGACCTTACCGGTACATGGAGAGTAGTTAAGGCATCAAGAAACGGTTCCGACCTTTTTGCCCTGGTTGATACAACTGTTATCAAGTTCAACAGCTTCACTATAAAGTTTAGCGGTAATAGCTACTCGCTTAACAACCCACTGCCTTTTATAGTGTCGCAAAATGGTACTTATGCGCTTGATAACCCGCAGTTCCCTTTTTCAATTATGTTTACGCAAACAGGTGCGTCAGCGCCGGTATCAACAGCGTTTACTTATCCAATTGTAAATGGGGTTAGGGTGCTTACGCTGGTATTTAGCCCCGGCTGCCCGCAAAATTCCTATTCATATTCACTTGTAAAAGTTAATTAATTATAAACAGAAAAAGATATGAGATCATATTTCAACATAAAGATCAAAGGCAAAAACTTATGGAAGTTGTGTGCCTTATTCGCCCTTGCTGTTTTCCTGGTGTGCTGTTCAATTGTAATATCAGAACTCGATCAGCCAACTACCGGTATTGCGGGGCAGGTACTGCCTATTACAGCGCATTGTACTGTATCAACCAATATTGTGAATAGCCCTATCCTGGCAAATTATATTATAGGCTTTTTAATGCCAAAAGGGTGGGATGCAGGAGCGAATACCACTGCTACCTATATCAGTTCGTTGGGTAATGGCAATATGGAACAGATGCCGGCATCAATACTTGAACCTGAAAGTATAAATAACGGTAGCAATTTAAGCTACTCGGCAGCGATGCTGAAAAAATTTGGTATAGGCCAAAATCTTGTTGCGGATATGGAGTGGGTAGTATTTCGTTCAACCCAGCAAATAAGTATAGCGAACACGATTACTATAACAGGCGAGATAGACCTGAAAATTACAGCAGGTATTGATGGTAATACAACCATTTTTAAACCCGCATATGTAATTTGCGAAAGTGTTGATGGTATTAATCATTATGATAGCAACACACCTGATTATGGTTACTTAAATGGCCCGCGCTTAACAGTTACGGGCCCCGGGGATCTTGTTGACCTTTGCGATCCGCTGCTTACCAGTCTTGATCCGCCAAAAGCATTGGATAATGATTTTATTACCCTTAGTTACAATGAAAAACTCGATACAGCTAACAAAGTAAAAGGCCCTAATTTTTACTTATGTGTTGATACAGTGTTAACCAGTGATAATAAAGTATTGACAGGTTTTTGCGCCCAATCAACTAAAACGCAATTAATGCAAACCACTTCAAACAGTGGCTTATATAAAATTACTTTTTGGCCACGGTCATTCTTTAGTTTGCCGGCAGGCGAAACCGCTACTGAAATGATATACCATATTATTGATGCCAACGGTAACCGGGTAGGTTTTGCCGATACTGACGAAGCCTTTACTTATAAGTTTAAGTGTAATTGACCGGGGTGGGAGATTGAATAAAACCACACCAAATAGTTTATTATGTACAAATGTTTTAACTTATTGTAAAGTTAAAGCGGCTTACAGGTTCTAAATTATATTTCATTTTCAACAACAATTTAAATCTGATTCTATGCTTTATTGCTACTCAAAAAAATGCTTTACGGGAATCATCATATTGATGCTTATGCTGGCAAAAACCAGCTATGCCGCCCTGCGCGATACAACGGTGACACGGAGCGCCAATACTGCCGACTGGATAACAGGCACAGTTGTTAACCAGGATAACCGTACCTTAAAAGATGTTAAGGTATATGTAAATGATAGCACCACATTTGTAAAAACCGACGAATACGGCCATTTTGGTGTAAAGGCCCCGGCAGGAACCGTTTTGTTTTTTAAAGCTAAGGACTATAACTCAACACAAGTTACAGTTAAAGATACGGCGGCAATAACTGTCAGGCTGTTAGATACTTATTTAAAATCGCCGCATATGATTGATGTGTTGTACGGTTCACAAAGCGCTGAAAGCGAAGTTGGGGCGGTATCAACCATATATACCAACCAGCTTACTACAACGCCTGCATCGTTATATGTTTATGCGTTGCCGGGCCAGCTTCCGGGCTTGTATACCGAACAAAAAAGCGGCTTTACATCGTTTAGTACCACAGCTTTGTTTACAAACGGTTTTGGGCAAAATTTCATTAATGCTTCATCGCAAAATAACCGTAGCAGCGACAACTCCGAGTTCAATATTACATTGCGCGGGCAGGTTCCGATTACAATAATTGATGGTGTACAACGCGAAATATCATCAATCGATCCTGAAAGCATAGAATCGATCACAGTACTTAAGGACGCTTTATCAACCATGTTACTGGGTATAAACAGTTCAAGAGGCGTTTTACTGGTTACCACCAAGAAAGCCGAAGAAGGAAAGCCCCGTATATCATTTACCGCCGAAACGGGCATACAACAATCGCTTAGTTTACCAACGCCTTTATCGGCCTATCAATACAGCTATTTGTATAACGAAGCGCTGAATAATGACGGCCAGCCGCCTTTTTATACAGCAGCTGATTTTGACGCCTATAAAAATCATACCGACCCTATCGGGCACCCTGATGTTAATTGGTTTAATACCATACTGCGTAAAAATGCGCCTGAAACAGCTTATAAATTAAATGTTGACGGTGGCAGCCGTATAGCTAAATATACCGTTGGTTTAAGTTATTATGACCAATCGGGAATATTTAATACTGCACCTGGTGCAGCTTATAACACCAATAATGATCTGAACCGCTACATTATTAACTCTGATGTTTCGGTACAGGTTAATAAAAACCTGAGTGTTGACCTGCAATTGTTTGGCCGTGTTGAACAAACCCGGGAACCCGGAGGCGGCGAAGCCAATATATTGAATTTATTATACAACACACCAAACAATGCCTACCCGGTTTATAACCCCAACGGTTCGTTCGGTGGTTCAAACCTTGGTTCTGCCTATAACAATAACCTGTTAGCCATGACAGAGTTTTCAGGTTATATTCAAAACAATACAAATGACATACTTGCAAATTTAGACCTGAACTATAACCTGAATAGTGTGACAAAAGGGTTAACGTTGAAATTAAAAGGCAACCTGTCATACCAGTCGGAAAACTCGCTCGACCGTAGTTTGCAAAACTCTTCCTACTTATTTAATAAGGACAGTACTTATACCGCTATTGGTAAAACAATATCAGAAAGTAACCTTTTTACAACCCTTTATACTGCACGCCAGTCGTTTGGGCAGGCATCGCTTAATTACAACAGGCAGTTTGGCAAAAGTAATTTTAGTGGTTTGTTATTGTATGATACAAAATCATTGGTATCGAATTATGACCTATCAGCCGTAACAACCGACAGGGCCTTAAAAGGTGCTTATAATTATGATGGCAAATACTTTGTTGAAGCAGTAGTAAACAGCAGTGGTTATAACAGGTACACACCCGGGAAACAATATGGTTTGTTTTATGCCGGTGGCTTAGGCTGGCAAATGGGTAAAGAATCGTTTATCAAAGATAATTTTGATTGGATAACTTCATGGAAATGGCGCGGTACTTATGGTACCACTGGTAATAACAACGTTGATACCTATTCATATTACGGCTACGTTCAAACTTACAGCGGCAGCAACGTAAACTACTCTTATTACACAGGTACAGGCCGTAACGAACAGTTCACTGTTTATGATAATAGCCTGGCTAATCCTTATTTATCATGGGAAAAAGCGCATAAACTTGATTTCGGTACCGATATATCATTGTTTAAAGATCACTTGCAAATAACAGCTGATTATTATCATGATAAATATTATGACCTGTTACAACAAAGGGGCGCAACTATAGCCTTGTTAGGTACAGCATACCCTTATGAAAATATTGGTGTAGATCTTTATAAAGGTTTTGAGTTTTCGGCAACGTATAATAACAATATTGATAAGTTGAATTATTTTATAACCGGTAATTTCTCAACCCAGGCATCGAAAGTTATATATTCTGATGAGGAAACCCCATTATACCCATGGAACGCTCATACCGGCTTACCTGTGAATGCGATGTTTGGTTATGAGGCCGAAGGATTTTATGGCCCTAATGCAACCAACACCCCAACTTTCTCGGGGTATACACCAAAGGCGGGCGATGTTAAATTAAAAGACCTGAATGGTGATGGTGTTATAAACCAGTTTGATGAAGCCCCGATAGGAAACTTAAAACCTTTAATGTTTTATGGTGCATCATTAGGCATAAATTACCAGGGCTTTAGCATAAGCGTAATATTGCAGGGTGTTTTAAACCGCACAGTAAGTGTTGATAACAGCGAGTATCAGCCGTTTGCAGGCCTTGGTTTCCTCGGATCGGCGCCCCAGGGACAGGCTTACCAGGATGCAACGGCCAGGTGGACACCCGAAACCGCTTCAACAGCCCAATTGCCTGAATTATCTTTCCTTAATGAAAAGTTTGGTTCGGGTTATAACACAGCCTTCTCTTCATTCTGGTTACGCAATGGCGACTATATAAGGTTGAAGAATGCCGAAATAGGTTATACACTACCATATTCAATTGCAAGAAAACTAAAGTTCTCAAATATAAGGGTGTTTGTAAATGGCGAGAACCTGTACACTATAGCAGGTTTCAAAGGCCAGGATCCGGAAGTTAACTTAAGCGACGGTGATCCTTACCCGATCCAGAGAGTGTTCAATGCAGGTATCAGTGTTAAACTTTAGTTTTTGATAATTTATATAATTAAGGATATGAAAAATTATAAGAATAAAATATTAATAGGAATAGGGTTAATTACATTGGTGGCAGCAGCAGCATGTAGGAAATCTGAAAAATTCCCGGTTGATAAAGTAAGCGGCATTTATATATTCGATCCACGCGATTCCGCAGGAACCCAGGCGTTGAAATATTTGCTTAATGTATATAGCGTAGTTGAAATTGGCCATAACCGCGTAGGTGGCGATTATCTTGACGCTGCAAGCGATGATGCCGTATCATCATCACCGGGCGGGCAAGTGACCATATTGGCAACGGCCGGCTACACAGCTATTGATTTGCCTGCAAATGAGAATGTATGGTCGAGCACGAACAGTACCAACACAGCTAACTACTGGAACGGCATACGCAGCGCTACCGAGTTTATGGCCGGTATTGATGTTGTACCTGTTAAAGACTTTGTTGCACCTAACGGGAAAATAAACGGCATAGGGGTATCAACACGTTATATATGGCGCAATGAGGCCCGTTTACTAAGAGCCTATTTTTATTTTGAACTGGTAAAACGCTTTGGCGGCGTACCACTGCTTGGCGATAAAGTATATAATGTAAATGATAATATCGCATTGCCACGCAGCTCTTTTGCCGATTGTATCAGTTATATAGTAAGCGAATGCGATAAGGCTAAAGACAGCCTTATAACTGCGCCGCTGATAAACCCTGCGCAGGACAATTATCGTGTAACACAGGGCGCCGCAATGGCATTAAAAGCTAAAGTATTATTATATGCTGCAAGCCCTGCATTTAATAATCCTTCGGGCGGAAATTCAAACCCGCTTACCGGTTATCCAAGTTATTCAGCATCGCGCTGGCAACTAGCGGCAACTGCTGCAAGCCAGCTGATGGCTATTGGCAATTACAGCCTCGATCCAAACTTCAAGAATATCTTCCTTACCCAAAACGATCCGGAAGTTATCATGGTACGTACGGCTAATGGCACCAACCCAAGTAACAATGTGGAAAGCAATAACGGACCGGTAGGTTTTGGATCGGCTGTGGCACAGGGCCGTACCAGCCCTACACAGGAGTTAGTTGATTCATACCCTATGAGCAACGGGTTGCCTATTACCGACCCGAATTCGGGCTATGACCCTAATAATCCATATAATAACCGTGATGGAAGGTTTTACGCCACCATACTTTACAATGGTGCGCCATGGTTAGGTACTACACTACAAACCTATGAAGGCGGTATAAGCAAGCCTAATAACGGCCAGACAGAAACGCTTACCAGTTATTATATGTGCAAATTTATGGGGCCGCAAACAACCTCAAACTTCCAGGGCCATGACGAGGATTGGGTTATTTTTCGCTATGCTGAAATTAAATTGGACTTTGCCGAAGCAAGGAACGAAACAGATGGCCCCGTTGACAGTGTTTACCAGCAGCTTAAGGACCTAAGGTTACGCGCAGGTATTGCGCCTGGTGCTGATAATATGTATGGCCTAACCGTAGGTATGACAAAAGACCAGATGCGGGCAGTAATACAGAACGAAAGACGCATTGAGATGGCTTTTGAAGAACAAAGGTATTTTGATATACGCAGGTGGGGAATTGCATCAACAGTAATGAACCAGCCACTTATGGGCATGTCGATCACAAATTCAAACGGAAACTTAACATATAACCTGATACAGGTACTTCAACCAAAATTTGTAGCGCCAAAAATGAACGTTTACCCGATACCGTATGATGAAGTATTAAAAAATCCAGCCATAGGGCAGGCACATCAAAACCCGGGATGGAGTTTTTAATTAAAATATTTCAATTTAACCAAATTAAAAAAGCTGTTATGAGAAAAATAATACTTTTCTTTCAAATAATAATAATCATGCTCCCTGCTGCATTGTATGCCCAAACTAAAACGGTAACAGGCACGGTGCGAGACGGTGAAGGGATTTTACCCGGTGCTACAGTAGTTGAGAAGGGTTTGCCTGCCAATGGTGTAACTACCGATGGTAACGGTAAGTTCAAAATCACCATGAAAGGCACCTCGGAAGTACTGATAGTGCGGTTTATTGGCGATGTTACACGCGAAATAAACGTTGCCGGGAAGAACACAGTTGACGTTATTATGTCAACCAACAGCCATGGTCTTGACGAAGTTTCGGTAGTGGGTTTTGGTAAAACAACCCGTATTACCAATACTGGTGCCGTAAGTTCAATAAACGCAGCCGAAGTACGCGAAATACCGACCGCAAACGTGCAAAATACACTTGCAGGCAGGTTGCCTGGCTTTTTCTCGCAACAAAGCTCAGGGCAACCCGGTAAAGACGCGTCGGACTTTTTTATACGTGGTATAAGCTCGTTAAACCCGGCAGGTAACCAACCGCTGATAATTGTTGATGATATTGAATATACCTACGATCAGTTACAGCAAATAAATGTTAATGAAATTGAAACTATATCAATATTAAAAGATGCATCGACCACAGCCATATACGGTATAAAAGGTGCGAACGGTGTTTTGGTAGTAACCACCCGTCGTGGTAAAGCGGGTACGCCTAAGATCAATTTCCGTGCTGAAACCGGTATACAATCAAATACCATTACCCCGGTGTTTCTTGACGCTTACCAATCGGCTTTATTGGTAAACCAGGCTGAAGCTAATGATAACCTGGCTTTACCGGCAGGGCAAGCACCACGCCAGTTATCATTCACCCAAAACGATCTTAATTTATTTAAAAGCGGTACCGACCCATACGGCCACCCTAACGTAGATTGGTATAATGAAATTGTAAATAAATACAGCTACCAAACCAATGCCAACCTTGATATATCGGGTGGTAACGAGCAGGTGAAATATTTTATATCGGGCGGCGCGCTTAACCAGGATGGTGATGTAAAAAACTTCCCCGACCCGCGTGGCGAATTAAATAACAACTACTATTTTACAAGGTATAATTTCAGGTCGAACCTGGATATGAAAGCAAATAAAACACTGGATCTGAGATTGGATGTAACTACCCGTTTTTCTGATCTGAACCAGCCATTAGCCGAAGGTGCGGTAGGTCAGTTGTATGACTTTACAAAGGAAACGCCGTTTACGGCGCCGTTCTTAAACCCTAATGGCAGTTTTGCATACGCATATTCTCCATTTAACAGCGGTCACCTGCCTACACTAAACGCACGACTTGCATCCGGCGGTAACGATAACTCAAGAAGGACGGATTATAACGTATTATTTAATGCTGTACAAAAATTAGATGCATTTACGCCGGGCCTTTCAGCTACTGCCCGGGTAGCTTACTCAAGTGTTGAACAATACAGCGCTCAAATAACACCAAGCAGCTCGGCCATACCATCGTATCATTATGACCCGGTAGCCAATACTTATACCCTTAATCCAAGCGGCGCTTACGTGTTCCCAACGTATTCGCAAACCGGCCAGACAGATTTTTATACAACCGACGTAAACATACAGCTGTTTGCTAATTACGACCGGACATTCGGCTCATTGAACCATGTTACCGGGTTATTCTTGCTTAACCAGGATTCGAACACCACCTACGCCAATAACACTATAATACTCGACCCTACACAAGTTGCCGTTCCGGCAAAATTCAGGGGGCTTTCCATGAGGGGCGGATATGATTATGCAGGCAAATATTTGTTTGATATTAATGCTGCTTATAATGGTACCGACCGTTTTGCAGCAAACCACCGTTATGGCTGGTTCCCTGCTGTGAGTTTAGGCTATGCCCTGAATAAAGAAGATTACTTTAAAAACCTGTTTCCTGCTATTGGCTTATTTAAAATAAGGGGTTCATACGGTATAGTAGGTTCTGATGCTGCACCAGGCAACAGGTATGTATATAACCAATACTATACCCAGGGCGGCGGCTACAACTTTGGCCAAAGCGAAGCAGATTATAATAGCTATTACGAAAATAGTTTAAGTAACCCTAATGTAGTTTGGGAACGCCAGAAAGAACTTGACCTGGGTTTGGATATGAACTTACTAAAGGATAATAAACTATCGGTAACGTTTGATTATTTCCATAACATACGTTATGACCAGTTGATTACCCCGGCAAACGTATCCGAAGTATTAGGCGTTGGCCTGCCGGCAGTTAACGTTGGTAAAACCCAAAACCAGGGTTTTGACGGCCAGATAGGCTATCACAGCAATATTGGTAAAGTTCAGTTTGCTACCAATTTTGTTTTCTCGTATGCTAAAAACAAAATATTATATGAAGATGAGCCACAACCGGCTTCCCCGAACGAAGCCTTGACCGGCTGGCCAATTAATCAGCCTATAGGTTATCACTTTGTAGGTTATTATACTGCCGCTGAAGCACAGGAGATAAATACTTATGAAGCAGCCCATGGCGGCAATAACAAAGGAAACTCAATAGCTGCACCTATTGGGGAGATAATGGAAGCAGGCGATCTTAAATATTATGACTTTAACCATGATGGTGTAATTGATGAATATGATAAAACGCATATTGGCCACCCTAACCTGCCAAACACCACACTTGGTTTAAATTTGCAGGCATCCTACAAAGGTTTCTCAATAAGCGTGTTATTCCAGGGATCATTTAATTACAGCTTTATTGTAACCGGTACCGGTATCGAGCCGTTCCAAAGCCAGTTCCAGCCTATCGATTTGCAGGCATGGACCCCGTCAAATGCGGCAAATGCCCAGTTTCCAAGGTTAACACAAGTACCTAATACAGTAAACAGCCCTACTTTTTATCCATCGGATTACTGGCTGGTTAATGCGTACTACATCCGTTTAAAAACTTTGGAATTGCGGTATGTATTGCCAAGCAAGTTGTTGCCGTTCCATTTAACAGCAGGCAGCATATACTTAAGCTGCTACAACCTGATAACCTGGGATAACTATGATAAATACCAGCAAGACCCCGAAATTTCGACAAACACCGTGGGCGACGCTTACATAAACCAGCGCGTCGTTAACCTGGGTGTGCAGTTCGGGTTTTAATCCAGGCAATAGCACCTCATAATACGTAATAGCACCCTATAAACTGGGGTGCTATTATTCGTTTAAACGGTTTTATATATCAATACCAATAGTTTAAATTTAACGGCATGTTTCCAACCCTGTCTGATCTTTTTGCGTATTTATTTCACATCCATATACGCCTGCCCATTCAAACATTTGGATTTTTTGTAGCCTTGTCGTTCCTGCTTACTTACCTGGCCTTTGTTTCGGAATTTAAACGCAAGGAGGCCCAGGGACTTATCCACGCCTTTAAGCGTAAGGTTATTGTCGGCACACCGCCATCCATCCCCGAATTATTGCTTAATGCTATATTGGGCTTTGCATTTGGCTATAAAATATTAGGCGCTTTATTTAGTTACAGTACTTTCATCAGCAATCCTAAAAACTATGTCCTGTCGGCACAAGGCAGCCTTATCGCCGGCCTGCTTTGCGGTGCCGGATGGGCAGGTTGGGCTTATTACGACAGGAAAAAGGCGCAATTACCCCATCCCAAAGAAGTTGAACAAACCGTTCACCCTTACCAGCTAATGGCACGGATAACATTTTGGTGCGGCGTTATTGGTTTTATCGGGGCGAAATTGTTCGATACGATTGAACACATCAATTACTTTTTAGCAGATCCTGTTAATGCGCTGCTATCATCGAACGGTTTTACCTATTTAGGTGGCTTTCTATTCGGGATGCTTACGTTCTTCTATATCGGCACAAAAAATGGCATGAAATTACCCTATGTGTCTGACGTTGGTGCGCCGGGGATAATGCTAGCCTATGGCATTGGCCGTATCGGCTGCCAGCTATCGGGCGATGGTGATTGGGGGATAGTGAACACAAATCCCAAACCTAACTGGCTGCATTGGCTGCCTGATTGGATGTGGTCGTTCAATTTCCCCCATAATATTGTAAATGAAGGCAGATATATACCCGGCTGCGAAGGCGACCATTGCAATGTACTGGTTAAAGGTGTATACCCAACCTCGTTTTATGAGGTGGTAATATGCCTGCTGATGTTTGCCTTTTTATGGGCGATACGAAAACACATACATAAGCCAGCATTAATGTCGTATCTGTATCTTATCCTTATTGGCGTTGAGCGTTTTTTTATAGAGTTTATTCGCGTGACCATAAAGTACAACATTTTTGGGGCGATGCTGTCGCAAGCCCAAATCTTGAGCGCCGGGATGTTTTTGGTGGGTGTTGGCGGTGTTATCTATTTGTACTTTATTAAAAAGCAGGCACCGCGCCATCCGGCACCAACCACGTAATATTTTTATAGCATATTCCTACAAAATAAAAAATATTAGTACTTTTAGTTTCCAATTATAAAACGATTTAGTTATGCGTAAAATAGCTTTTAGTTTAGCTTTATTTCTATCGGTAAATACAATATACGCCCAGCAACCCGACCTGGTGAAATATGCCAATACATTGCAGGGTACCAACTCAAAATACGAAATTTCGTGGGGTAACGTAAACCCTATTACCTCGCTGCCATTTGCCATGAACGCATGGACCGCGCAAACCAATAAGCAGGGCGAGGGCTTTAAATATCAATGGGAAACCAAATCCATTCGCGGGTTTGAGCAAACGCACCAGTGCAGCCCTTGGGTGAGCGACTATGCCGTTTTTTCACTGATGCCGGTAACAGGTAAACTGGTAGTGAACCAGGACGCGCGCGCAGCAACATTCGACCACAAAAATGAAATTGGCAGGCCAAATTATTATAAAGTAAGGCTGGATAACGGCATTACTACCGAAATTTCGCCTACACAGCGCGGGGCGCATTTGCGGTTTACTTTTCCGAAGGGTGGAGCATATATAATACTGGATGGCTATACCAAAATGAGCGCGGTGAAGATATTCCCGAAAGAGCGCAAGATTACCGGCTGGGTAAATAATGTGCGCTGGGCGCCTGCCGGGTTTAAAAGCTATTTTGTGATAGTTTTTGACAAGCCATTTGAAGATTACGGAACATGGGAAAACAAACACGACAGCATAAGCAATAAGAATTTGACCGGGGAAGGCGAGGGAGTAGGTGCATATATCAAATTTAAGGATGGAGCAGTGGTGCAGGCTAAAGTGGCATCATCATACATTGGCCCTGAGCAGGCAGAGGTTACTTTCGACCGGGAGTTAGGTGATAAAAAGTCGTTTGATGATACCCGCAATGCAGCATTTAAGGTTTGGAACGACCTGTTTAACCGGGTTTTGGTTGAGGGCGGTACCGAAGAAGAAAGGGCCACATTTTATTCGTGCATGTTTAGGGCGAATTTGTTTTCGCACGAGTTTTTTGAGTATGGCAGCGATGGGAAGCCACATTATTATAGTCCGTACGATGGCAAAATACATGATGGCTTTATGTATACCGATAATGGTTTCTGGGACACCTTCAGGGCGCAGTTTCCGCTGAATTGTATTCTGCACCCTACCATGCAGGGGCAGTATTGTGAAGCTTTGCTGAATGCCTACGACCAGATGGGCTGGCTGCCCGCATGGTCGCAGCCCGGTGAAACGGGTGGGATGCTGGGGAACCATGCCATCTCATTATTAACCGATGCCTGGGTGAAAGGCATCCGTACTTTTGACCCGAACAGGGCGCTGAAGGCTTATTTCCATGAGGCTACGAATAAAGGGCCTTGGGGCTCGGCAAATGGCCGGCCATGGTGGAAGGACTATTGGACGATAGGTTACATCCCTTACCCGCAGTCACAGGGTTCGGTGGGGCAAACTTTGGAATCGGCGTATGATGATTTTTGCGGCTATCAATTGGCTAAGCAAACCGGCAATAGTTTTTATGAAGGCATTTTTTCAAAACCGATGTATAACTATAAAAACCTGTGGGACCCGACTACCAAATTTATGCGTGGCAGGGGTGAGGATGGTACTTTTGCGTCAAACTTTGACCCGCTGGATTGGGGCGGCCCGTATACCGAGGGAAACGCATGGCATTGGGTATGGTCGGTGTTTCATGATACACAGGGGCTGATAAATTTATTCGGCAGTGATAGAGCGTTTACCGCTAAACTGGATTCGGTATTTACTTTGCCTAATACCATTAAAGTTGGCGGGTACGGGCAGGTGATACATGAGATGACGGAGATGAAATTGGGCAACATGGGCCAATACGCACAGGGAAATGAACCGATACACCACATGATCTATTTATATGATTACGCCGGACAGCCATGGAAGGCCCAGCAGCATATACGCGAGGTGATGGACAAATTGTATAATTCGACTGAGAATGGTTACCCCGGTGATGAGGATGAGGGACAAATGTCGTCGTGGTACGTGCTGAGCGCGATGGGGATCTACAGTGTATGCCCGGGGACTGACCAGTATGTAATTGGCAGCCCGGAGTTTAACAAAATGACGATCACGATGGAGAACGGGAAGAAATTTGTTATTGAAGCGAGTAACAACAGCAAGCAGAATGTTTATATACAAAGCGGGACACTGAACGGCAAGGTGTATAACCACAATTGGATAAAATATAGTGATATTAATAACGGCGGCATTTTGCATTTTGAGATGGGGGATAAGCCTAATACCAATCGTGGTATTTTGCAGGTTGATAAGCCGTTCTCGTTGAGTGCTAAGGGACCGTTTTGAGTTAGAGATTAGTTAATTAGAGATTAGTTAATATCTGTCGGATAGAAATTTTGCGTTAGGGACAGTAGTGGATACCGGCCTGAGCTTAATGCCTGTAGACGTATGAACGGATGGCCCGGCCCGCAGGGAACGCCCCAGCTATAGAAAGTATTAAAATTGATACAAATAATATATCTGGAAAGCGGGTAATAAATTTTGCTAAATCCTTTTATTGTTTATTTTTGTTGGTGGGAATATGGTAATATTTATTACGCGTATTTTTATAAAACCAATTATATATCAACCCAAATGAAGTTATTTACGCTGGTAAAAAAGTGTGTCGCGCTGAGTTGTTTAGGCGTGATGGTGTTTGCTATGCCTGCACGGGCACAGCAGAAAATGAAACAGATAAATTATGCCGAAAAGGTAAACACCATGATCGGTACCAAGGGCAAGGGGAAAAGTCCGCAGGAGATGTACCTGGAGGCGGGGTTTACTTTTCCGGGTGCTACTTATCCGTTTGGGATGGTGCAGTTTACCACTACTTTTTTTGCCGAAAATAAGGGGTTTGTGGTCAACCAGCTTAGCGGCGCAGGCTGCCCGCATATGGGTAATTTCCCTACGCTGCCGATAAATGGCGACCTTACCGCATCGCCTAATGATATGACCGGCTATAAGCCCGATTTCCACATGGAGAAGGCGATGGCGGGTTATTATAAAGTGAAACTGAGTAGCAGTAATATTGATTGTGAATTGAGCGATACCAAACGTACCGGTATGGCGCAATACCATTTTTCGGATACGGCTAAACATGCTACCATATTGATTGGCTCAGGCATAAACGCCACCAAAATTACCGACGCTCATATAGAAATAATAGGGCCGGGCAAATGTGAAGGCTGGGCCAACGGTGGCTCATTCTGCGGGATAAAAACCGATTACAAGGTTTATTTTGTGGCCGAATTTGATGTAGCGCCGATAGGCTCGGGTACATGGAAGAATGATAAGATTAACGCTTCATCGACATCGGAAACCGGCGAAAATTCAGGTGCGTGGTTTACATTTAATGTACCTGCCAATAAATTTATCAGGTATAAGTTCGCCTTATCGTATGTGTCGCTGGCAAATGCGCGGGAAAACCTGAAGGCCGAAAGCCCCGACTGGAACTTCGCCGCAATAAAAAACAACGCCATTGCAGCCTGGAACCATTATTTAGGCAAGGTAGAAGTATCGGGCGGCGATAATGAACTCACTACTCAATTCTATACCCATTTATATCATGCTTTTGTACATCCGAGCATCTCGAGCGATGTGAACGGCGAATACATGGGGGCTGATTTTAAAGTTAAAAAAGCTGTTGGCTTTAAGGATTACACCGAATTTAGCAACTGGGATACTTACCGTACTACTATCCCGCTGTTAGCCATGCTCGCGCCAAAGGAAACAGGCGACATGATGCAATCGTTAGTGAAATTTGCGCAGCAATCGGGTGGCGGCTGGCCGCGCTGGGTGATGGCAAATGTTGAAACCGGCATTATGCAGGGCGACCCGACATCAATCGTTGTGGCAAATGCCTATGCTTACGGCGCAAAAGGATTTGATACCAAAGGTGCATTGGAAGTGATGCGGAAGGGAGCGGAGGTTGTCGGCACCAAATCGCAGGATGAACTGACACGGCCGCAGAATGACCTGTACCTTACCAAAGGCTACGCGCAGGCCAGTATGAGTTTGGAATATAACTCGGCAGATTTCGCCATCGGGCAATTTGCACTACAAACCAGCGGGGATAAAGGCCTGTACCATAAATACGTGCAAAGCGCCCAAAAATGGAAGAACATTTATAACCCCGATTCAAAATGGCTGAACTCGCGTAACCCGGATGGCAGCTGGAAATATTATACTTATGACATGCGTGAGGCGAGCTATAAAACTTATTTCTGGATGGTGCCTTTCAATCTCGGGAAATTGATAGATACCATTGGCGGCAAGGCATTTGCCGAAAAACGTTTGGATGAATACTTTACAAGATTAGATGCTGATTATAACCAGGAATGGTACGCGGCAGGCAACGAGCCTGATTTCCAGGCACCGTGTAGCTATAACTGGGCAGGCGCACCGTATAAAACACAGGCGCTCATCCGCAGGATATTTAAGGAGCAATATCATAATGTAGATAACGGCTTGCCGGGTAATGACGATCTTGGTGCAATGGGCGCATGGTATGTTTTTGCAGGTATAGGCATGTACCCCATGATACCGGGCTATGCAGGATTTTCTGTTAACAGTCCGTCGTTTTCTTTAATTAAACTGCATTTAGGTACGGGTAAAACGGTAACCATTACAGGCGGTTCGCAAAGTAAGCCTTATGTACAAGCATTGAAGGTAAATGGCAAGGTTTGGAACAGCACCTGGATACCCTACAGTGCTATTAAAAACGGCGGTACTATAAATTATTCGTTATCGGCAACGCCAAATAAAACCTGGGGCACTAAGATTGAACCGCCATCATTTAATTAATGACCATGAAGAACTTATATAAAACCATCGCGTTAGCAACCCTGACTTTTGCAACTTTTAATGTACAGGCTCAAAAAGCCGACACGCATTTGCCTAAATGGGCGCTTGGTCCGTTTGTGCGGCCCGCGAATGTGAACCCTATTATTTCGCCGGATACTTCAACCGTATTTTACGACCCGATGCACCAGCAACAATGGCATTGGGAAGCCAGCGATACGTTTAACCCGGCGGCTACAGTGAAGAACGGAAAAATATACGTGTTATACCGCGCCGAGGATAATTCGGGGCAGGGGATAGGTTCGCGTACGTCGCGCATTGGTTTGGCTGAAAGCAGCAACGGTGTTACGGTAACTCGTTCAAAAAAGCCTGTGTTGTTTCCTGCTGATGATAACGCTAAAGCGTTTGAATGGCCCGGTGGCTGCGAAGACCCGCGTGTCGCAGTTACAGCAAATGGTACCTATGTGATATTATACACCGAATGGAACCATAAATTACCGCGTTTAGCCGCCGCTACCTCGCGCGACCTGAGCACCTGGAAAAAGAATGGCCCCGTATTTCAACAGGCATTTAATGGAAGGTTTTTCGATATGGCGACCAAATCTGCATCGATAGTTACCAAACTGGTGAACGGCAAGCAGGTGATAGCCAAAATAAATGGCAAATATTTTATGTACTGGGGCGAGCAGCATGTTTACGCGGCTACATCAACCGATTTGGTGAATTGGATGCCGCTGGTTAATGCCGATGGCACGCTGAAGATCTTATTCTCGCCCAGGAAGGGTTATTTCGATAGCCAGTTGACAGAGTGTGGTCCGCCGGCTATTATTACCAGTAAGGGCATTGTATTGCTGTATAACGGCAAGAATGGCACCGATGACGGCGATAAGAACTATACCGCGAACGCTTATTGTGGTGGCCAGGCTTTGTTTAGTTCAAGCGATCCTACCAAACTTGTAACCCGTTTGGACAAACCTTATTTTATTCCTGAGGCACCGTTTGAAAAAAGCGGACAGTACCCGGCAGGGACGGTATTTACTGAGGGCCTGGTTTATTTCCATGCGAAATGGTTTTTGTATTATGGGTGTGCGGATTCGAGGGTTGCGGTGGCTGTTTATAAGCCGGCGAGGCGGTAGCAAAGTGCGTCATTGCGAGGTACGAAGCAATCCCATGGGACAGGTTGCCGACATATAAACCGCAAGGCCGATATTTATTTGAGCGGTACTAAGCTGGGTAGCCTGGACGGCATTATGCAGCAGCTTAACCATAGCGATGGGTTTAAAACCCATCGCTATGGTTGAAAAGTGTGATGGCCGAATGATGCAAAATGAGATCATGAAAAATATAAGCTAAAACAATTTATTTTGCTTTAAATAATTTTTAATGTAGTTTTAACATTTTATAATCAAGACCTATTAAATCTACTTTTCATGAGAAAAACACTATTGGCGATAGCTTGTATTTTTGTGGGCTATTGTTCGTTCGCGCAGGAAAGAAAAGCGCCTGCTTACCCGTTAATTACACACAATCCGTATTTCAGCATTTGGTCGTTTAGCGATACGCTGAATGCCTCGACCACAAAGCATTGGACAGGGAAAGACCAGTCATTATTAGGGTTGATAAGTGTTGATGGACAGGTGTACCGTTTTTTGGGGCAGGAAGATAAGACCTACAAGACTATTTTGCCTGCGAGTGATGAAGAGGTGTATTCATGTAAATATACCGAAGGTACCCCTGCAACAGGCTGGGCCGCGACAGATTTTGACGATAGCGGCTGGAAAACAGGTGGTGCGCCGTTTACACTGGATAATGTTCCCGGCGGAACTACCTGGGATACCCACGATATTTGGATAAGAAGGAAATTCAAAATTTCAAACACAGATATTAATAAGCTTTATTTAAAGCTGCGCCATGATGATGGGGCCGAGGTTTATTTAAATGGCGTTAGCATAAGTAACGATGGTGGTGCCATCGGCGATTTTAAAATGATACCCGTTAAAGATAAACTGGTAGCAGGCGAAAACGTATTGGCCATACACTGTGTTAATACCGGCGGTGATGCCTGGCTCGACGCGGGTTTGGTTGATGAGAAAAAGGCCATGGATGCTGCAAATGTAATGCTGGCCGACCAGAAAAGTGTGGACATGACCGCTACACAAACCATCTATAAGTTTAAATGTGGCAAGGCTGATCTGCAGGTAACTTTTACCTCGCCTTTGCTGCTGAATGATATGAGCGTGCTTACAAGGCCGGTATCCTATATTTCATACATGGTGAAGTCGAACGACGGTAAGCCGCACCATGTGAAGGTTTACTTTGGCGCCTCGACTACCGTAGCGGCAAACGTACCAACACAGGCCATTACAACACAGGCCTATAAAACTGCAAATTTATCGATACTAAAAGCGGGCACTATTGAGCAGCCAATTTTACAGAAAAAAGGCGATGACCTGCGTATTGATTGGGGTTATATGTACGTGGCTTTAACCAAACCTGAAAAGGCAGTGCAATATATCACACCCGGTGTTGATGCGGTAAAATCATTTGTTAACGGCAATACCAGTACTACTGTGAAAGAAGGTAAGCAACTAATGCTGAACACTGTTATTCCGTTCGGCATTGTAACCAAGGCCCCGGTTGAGAAATTTGTGGAATTGGGCTATGATGATATTTATTCCATCCAATATTTTCACACAAACTTAAAAGCCTGGTGGAAACAGGATGGCAAGGTAACTATTGAAAAAGCGTTAACTACTGCGGCTACGCAATATGCCACTGTAATGCAAAAATGCGCGGCGTTTAACAAAATCATGTACAAAAACGCCCAGGATGCAGGTGGAAAGGATTATGCCAAACTTTGTGTGCTGGCATATCGCCAAAGTATAGCGGCACATTCTATAACCAAAAGTCCGCAGGGCGAAATTTTGTTTTTGTCGAAAGAGAACTTTAGCAACGGCTGTATAAATACGGTTGATGTTACTTATCCGTCGTCGCCTTTGTACCTGCTTTACAATCCTAAATTACAGGAAGGCATGTTGAATGGGATATTCTATTTCAGCGAAAGCGGTAAATATAAAGAAGCTTATGCCGCGCATGATCTGGGTACTTACCCGATCGCAAACGGCCAGATATATGGCGAGGGTATGCCTGTTGAAGAATCGGGTAACATGATCATCCTTACGGAAGCCATAGCAAGGGCAGAAGGGAACGCAGCCCTTGCCAAAAAACACTGGAAGACATTGAGCCGATGGGTGAATTATTTGGTAAATGAAGGCTTTGATCCTACTAATCAATTATGTACTGATGACTTTGCCGGTCATTTGGCGCGTAACGCGAACTTATCAATGAAAGCCATAGTGGGTATTGCCTGCTATGCTGATCTGGCAAAACAGTTAGGTGATAACGCCACAGCTACCAAATACAGGGCGATAGCCGAAGGCATGGTTGGTCGCTGGATGAAACTGGCTGATGGTGGCGATCATTATTCGCTGGTGTTTGAAAAGCCAGATACCTGGAGCCAGAAATATAACCTGGTTTGGGATAAGGTTTTGGGGCTGCATTTATTCCCGCAGTCGGTGTATGACCGCGAGATAAAGTTTTATCTAACCAAACAAAACACCTATGGCTTGCCGCTTGACAGCAGGAAGACCTACACCAAATCCGATTGGATATTGTGGACAGCTACGCTGGCTAAAAGCAAATCGGACTTTAAAGACCTTGTAGCACCCATATATAAATATGCCATAGAAACGCCAACCCGCGTACCCCTTAGCGACTGGCACGAAACTACTAATGGTACGCAAGTTGGTTTCCAGGCAAGGAGTGTGGTAGGTGGATATTTTATGAAAATGCTGGAGGTTAAACTATCAACCCAAAATAAAAAATAACAATGGTTAAGGTTGCCAGGTTATTTATAGTTGCAGCATTATGCTTTTTCGCAGGCAGCGTATTCGCGCAAACTGTTACATCGGTCACAAAGCCCGATGATCATGGCGTTAATGCTTATTATGTGAGTAATAAAGCCCCGCTAACTCAACAGCCATTTGTAAAACTACCTGTTGGTGCTGTTAAACCCGGTGGCTGGCTGAAAAAACAATTGGAGTTGCAACGGGATGGCTTAACCGGTCACCTGGGCGAAATAAGCATATGGCTTACTAAAGATGATAACGCCTGGCTAAATAAAGAAGGCAAGGGAAAGTATGGTTGGGAAGAGTTGCCCTATTGGCTAAAAGGCTATGGCGACATCGCTTATATTTTGCAGGATAAGAAAATGCTTGCCGGTACAAAATTTTGGATTGATGCGGTGTTGAATAATCAGCGCCCCGATGGCGACTTTGGCCCGGTTATTTTAAAGGGCGATGGTAACCGCGACCTGTGGGCAAATATGCCGATGCTGTGGTGCCTCCAATCTTATTATGAGTATTCGAAGGATCAGCGGGTGCTCACTTTCATGAGCAAATACTTTAAGTGGGAACTGGCTGTACCCGATAGTAAATTTTTGAAGGATTATTGGGAGAATAGTCGGGGTGGAGATAATATGGTGAGCGTTTACTGGCTCTACAATCGCACCGGCGAGCCATGGCTGCTTGACCTGGCAACCAAAATAGACCGGAATACTGCTAACTGGCGGCAGACTAACAATCTACCTAACTGGCATAATGTTAATGTGGCCGAATGTTTCCGCGAACCGGCGACTTATTACCAGCAAAGCCATGCTACTAGCGACCTGGATGCAACATATAATGATTTTAAACTGATACGGAATATTTACGGGCAGGTGCCCGGCGGGATGTTTGGGGCTGACGAAAATGCACGTAAAGGATATACCGACCCAAGGCAGGCAGTGGAAACTTGTGGCATGGTGGAGCAAATGACATCGGATGAATTTTTGCTGCAATTTACAGGTGATACCTTTTGGGCCGATAACTGCGAAGACGTGGCATTTAATACTTTCCCCGCAGCCTTTATGCCCGATTATAAAGCTTTACGTTATTTAACGGCGCCAAATATGGTGGTTAGCGATGCGAAGAACCATTCGCCGGGTATCAGTAATGAAGGGCCTTTTTTAGCAATGAACCCGTTCAGTAGTCGCTGTTGCCAGCATAACCATTCCGCAGGTTGGGTTTATTACGACGAGAACAGCTGGATGGCAACCCCCGACAACGGCCTTGCTGCACAATTGTATACTGAAGGCGAAGTGACAGCAAAGGTAGCTAAAGGGAATACCGTAAAAATAAGCGAACATACTTTTTACCCGTTCCGCGATGCGGTTAACTTTACCGTAAGCACGGCTAAATCTGTGGCTTTCCCGGTGTACCTGCGTGTGCCCGGCTGGTGTAAAAATGCTAAAGTAAGTGTTAATGGTAAAGCCATCCATGTTGATGCGATGCCCGATGGTTATATCAAATTATCGAACAAATGGAAAAATGGCGATAAGATAAGCCTGGTGCTGCCTATGCAAATACAGGTAAGGGAATGGGAACAGAACAAAAATAGCGTGAGCGTTAATTATGGTCCGCTTACCTTTTCATTAAAAATAGATGAAAATTATGTGAAGATTGACGCTAAAACCGCGGTGCAGGATGATTCGCATTGGCAGGCAAGTGCCGATCAATCAAAATGGCCGGCTTATAGCATTTACCCGGCATCAAACTGGAATTATGGTTTATTGCTGCAAAAGGATCATCCCGAAACATCATTCACGGTAGTTAAAAAGCCATGGCCGGCAGATAACAATCCATTCACCAATAAAAACGCGCCCTTACAATTAATTGCGCATGGGAAACAACTGCCCGGATGGACAACCGACCAGTACGGATTATGTGCCGTTTTACCACAAAGCCCGGTGGCATCAACTCAGCCTAAAACTGTTTTAACACTGGTGCCGATGGGTGGTGCAAGGCTAAGGATCTCGGCGTTCCCGGTTATTGAATAATATTTAATAAATTAATTTAGCAAATGAAATTGTTGTTACGGAATGTTTATATTAGTTTTAACAAATAATCAGGTACATACATTCCTACGTTTAATGTGGTAACTATGTATATTATTAACATAGGATTGTATTATCTTGATTTAAATAGTCGTAAACGCGGTTTTTATTGGTAAATCGATAAATTGATGCTATATTAGATTATTATTATAACATAAACTTAAATTTAAAAGCCCCACAATTAGATGATAAAGAAAAGATTATCAATAGTTGATATTGCAAACAAACTCAACATTTCAAAGACCACCGTATCGTTTATTTTAAACGGTAGGGCCAAGGAAAAAAGGATAAGTGAAGAGTTGGTTGAGCGCGTACTGAAATTTGTTGAAGAAGTTGGTTACAAGCCAAATTCGCTGGCTAAAAGTTTACGTACCGGCAAGTCAAATATTATTGGTTTGATGGTTGAAAATATATCAGATCATTTTTTTGCGAACATTGCCCGATATATTGAAGACCGCGCTTATAAAAACGGGTACAAAATAATTTATTGCAGCACCGATAATGATGCTGCCAAAACCAAGGATCTGATAGCGATGTTTCGCGACAGGCATGTGGATGGTTATATAATTGCTCCACCTGTTGGTGTTGAAAGCGACATAGCCGAACTGATAAAAGATGAATTGCCCGTTGTTTTGTTCGACAGGTATTTCCCAAATATCGAATCGAGCTATGTGGTGATCGATAACATGAATAGCACTTACAACGCTACCCAGTACCTTATAGACCAGGGTTACAAAAAGATAGCTTTTATAACTTTCCAATCGCACCAAACCCAAATGCAGGCGCGTATGGATGGCTATGAAAAGGCGCTTAAAGAAAACAATCTTACTCCTTATATAAAGGAAGTGGTTTTTAACCAGGATGCGCAGAATATTATTGAGCCGATAACAGATTTCCTGGAAAAGAATAAGAATTTTGATGCCATATTGTTCGGCACTAACCGGATAGGTGTTTGCGGGCTAAAGGTTCTTCATAACTTGGGTTTGAAGGTGCCCGATGATGTAGCAGTTATCTCGTTTGATGATTATGATGTATTCGAACTGTATACGCCATCAATTACCGCTATTGCACAGCCGATAGAGGAGATAGCAGATAATGTGATAACTATTTTGCTGAACAAGATGAATACTACGGCGCCAAACCGTAAAAGCCAGCAGATTACGTTGCATACCGAGCTAAAATTAAGGGGTTCATCCTCAGTTAATAAGACTTTGGCGGTAGACAAATAATATTTTTAGTAATATCGATATCGAGGAAATTAAAGGCACAGTAATGTGCCTTTGGCAATTTGTTCATACATTTAGCTTTCCAAAAATCGTTTGCGATGAATTTTAAACAATATTTAGGTGTAATACTTGTCCTGGTAGTTTTTCCCTATTCGTTGTCATTTGCCCAGGTTAATATGCCTGTGTTTGGCGAACAGCAGGTATTAAGTGGTTATGCCAAAGCCATAAGCGGTGAAACGATCTCCTATTTTTCTGTTTACCCTGATTATGCCAAAGATGCTTTATTGACCCGTGCCAGTGACGGCAAAAAAGCTATTGAATGGGAAACAGCGCCCATACCTGACAAGGCGAAGGGGCCATATGTTTACTTTAGCTGGATAGCGGCACACTCTACGGGCACCAACTCCGGCAACAGGAATTTCGACTTATATATCAACGATAAAAAGATACTCACGTTTACCACGCGGCCTAAAAACTACCCGCCTTACTGGGAGTTTAGCGGTGATGACAGCACCAAGCTGGTTTTTGAATTAAAAAAACGCGATGGCGCTGCCGACGCGCATGGCTTTGCTTACCTGCGGGTGCCACTATCGGCATACCAAAAAGGCGAACCCTTAAAAATAAAAGTTATAGGCCAGGCACAAAACAGTAATGACTGGTACATGACCTTTAAATACACTTTTGAAGAAAAGGTAGATGTTGATGCCCCGCCTTTCCTGTTGAAAGCACAAAGCCCTGAAAGGCCGCTCATCATAACGGTATTGCATTTCGGGCCGCCGCAAACTATGCAGGTTACGGTAAATGAAAACATCAAACAAAAACTCGAGGTTAAAAATGGCATCAATTCGTTTACATTGCCTGTGCCTGTTAGTAATGATACATCAGCCGTTGATGAAAACGTTTATGCGAAAATCGGCAAAATGGAGTTTCGCAAAACAGTAACTGCCAAGCCGATCATACGAAGAGAGATATACCTCATCCATAATTCGCATAATGATATTGGCTATTCGGATATACAGGAGAATGTGGAGAAGCTACAGGACAAAAATATCCGCGATGCGATGCGTTTGGTAGAGAAAACAAAGGATTATCCCGAGGGCAGCAAGTTTATATGGAATATTGAGTCGTTGTGGGCGGTGGAGAATTTCCTGAATTCATCAACCCCGGCGGAAAAAGAAGAGTTTTTTAAAGATGTGCGTGACAGGAGAATAGGCTTATCGGCCACTTATGCCAATATCCTTACGGGACTATGTACCCCGGAAGAAATGAATTGGATAACGCTTTATGGCGACAGCCTGCGCAAAACTTATAACCTGCCTATTAATACCGCCATGATGACAGATGTGCCGGGCATGAGCTGGAGTATGATCCACGCGTTGGCCTCGAACGGTGTGCGTTATTTTTCGGATGGTATAAACTATGTTAATGGCATGGCCGATATGGGCGACCGCATTGGTTATAGTTTGAAGGCACAGGGCGATAAACCTTTTTGGTGGAAGTCGTCATCGGGTAAGGATAGCATATTGTTTTGGGCGGCAGGCAAGGGGTATTCCTCGTGGCACGGTACGCCGCAGGGTGGTGTTTTTGATCGCGGGCCGAAAAAAATAGCCGATTATATGACCGAGCTGGATGAGAAAGGTTATCCGTATTCCATAGTGCAGTGGCGCTATAATATCGTGTCGGACAATGGGCCAACGGACAGCACCATCAGCGATTTTGTGAAGCAATGGAACGAAAAATATGAGTCGCCTAAGTTGATATTGTCGAACGTAAGTGATGTATTTGTTGCGCTGGAAAAGAAATATGGCAGCCAAATACCGGTATTATCGGGCGATTTTACGCCTTATTGGGAAGATGGCGCTTATTCCACAGCGAAAGAGGAAACAGAGAACCGCTTATTGAGCGAAAAAGTATTGCAGCTGGAAAACATCGCGAAGCAACAAAATAAAGCTATAAACCCGCATTGGTTATACGAGGCTAAGCGCGATATAGTGATGTTCCATGAGCATACCTGGGGAGCATACAATAGCATTTCAGAACCCGATGTGCCATTTGTCGCCCATCAATGGAATTATAAAAAGGGGTTTGTTGATTCGGCTAAAATATATACCGATAAAATAGAAGCGGAGCTTTTTCCGAAGGTAGATAGTGCATCAAGCATAGTGGTTTACAACAGTTTGCCCTGGATCAGGAACGGCTATGTAGAAACAGATACCCCTGCGCACTTTAACGGCAACACCTTGTTAGATGATAAGGGCCGCATTATAACTGTGCAGCGACTTTCCGATGGTAGGATCGGTTTTATAGCAACAGAGGTGCCTGCCAAAGGAAAAGCGGTTTATAAAGCCGGGCCAATGGTAAAAAGAGGAGTAGAGCCAATAAATATCATCGATTATACCAACGATAAGCAAACAGGGGCGATAAATGATTTGCGCCCGATTGATAAGGCAAATATTATCGACACCTCAATTTATAAAGGGTTGCCGTTAGCATTGTATGTAAAAGGAATGGACCCTGCCAATCATTTTTTTAGTGCCAAGAAAAACGAACAATTGCTTGAAAATGGCTTTGTTTTACGAAGAAAGTCGATCACCTGCGATATGGAAGGAACCAATGGTGTTGAATATGTGATCACCCAGTTTAATGGTCTTGATTATATGCAGGTTGCTGTTACAATTGATAAAAAGGCCATCAGGAATAAAGAATCCATACATATTGCTTTTCCCTTCTTAATAAATGATCCTGAAGTAAAAATAGGGATAGATAGCGCTTATATCACACCTGAAAGCGGCCAGATCCCCGGCTCAAATAAAGATTTTTATTCTGTACAGCGCTGGCTGGATGTATCTAACAAGGATTACGGGGTAACCATTTCATCGCCTGAAAGCGCTTTGTTCGAGGTTGGTAATTTGGTTGATGAGCGCGAAGTGAATAATGGCACCAAGTTGTGGCGCACGGAGAATCATTCGTCGAACACGGTTTTTGCTTATGTGATGAATAACTACTGGCACACCAACTCCAAAGCCGACCAGGATGGGAAGGTTACGTTTAATTTTATCCTGCAATTCCATAAAGAATTTTACCTGGGGGATGCTCAGCGGGCAGGAGCTGAGGCAACGGAGCCTTTGATGGTTTATGCGCAGTAATTAACCGATTTGTCATTGCGAGCGATAGCGCGGCAACCTCGTCGCTTGGCTATTGAACGCGATGAAATTGCTTCGTCATTCCGCTCACACGGGCTTGCTCATTCCTCGCAATGACAAAATTTTTATAACCTTTCTTTCAATCGTTCTTTTACCCCATTTTCCCATTCACTTTTCAGGATACTGAGAATAATAGAATCCCTACGGCCACCATCGCGCAGGGGGACGTTTTGGCGTAGGATGCCTTCAACCGTACATCCTATGCTTTTCATGGCGGCAATGCTGCGCTCGTTACGGGCATCGGCACGGAATTCAACACGTTCCATTCCTAATTCTTCAAAAGCTAATTGCAGTAATAAAAATTTGCAATGTTTATTTAGCCCTGTGCCGCGAAAATCCTTGCCATACCAGGTATAGCCCAATTGTAATGTGTGACTTTGCACCTGTATATCATAAAATCGTGTGCTGCCTGCATACCTGTTGGTTTGCTTATCGTAAACTATAAAGGGATATTCTGTGCCTGCTGCCCTTGCATTAAGCGCCGTAGTTATGTAATTGCTCAGCCCATCAACCCCTGCGGCGCTTAAGTGCGAGTATTGCCATGTCTCGGGCTCATTAAGTGCGAAGGGAAGCAGGAACTCGTCATCGGTAGTAGTAAGCGGGCGTAAAACCACGCGGTCGTCTTCTAACGTATATTGTATGTGCGGATCGAAAGTTGTAGCCATTTTAATAGATATATCAGCTTTTTTGCTGCAAGTAAAAGTATTTTAAAATGTTTTCAATCCCAAATCGTCTGTAAGGGTAACAGGCAAAAGTAGCATCAAAATAAAATAAGCAATGATCATCTCTTTTATAAAGCATAATTTTTACCTCGGGGGTAACAAAGCTTTGCTATTTTTGCCTAAGTTCATCAACGTGTGTTTAGCATTGATGTAATAAGGCGATATGGCAGGAAATAAAGAACAAACAAAACCAAACCAACCAAAAAAACCGGGCATTATGAGTCTGCTAAAGCCTTACTACGGCCTGGTGATCATGTTATTATTATTAGCGCTGGTTAGCAATGCCGTAAACCTGTGGCTGCCCAAAATGTCGGGCCATGCCATTGATGATTATATCCGAAAGGTGTTCAATAGCCAATCGTTTATCATCAAGTTTGGGAGCGCCGTTGTTGTAATATTTATTTTCAGTTATCTGCAAAGCATTGTACAAACCTATGCATCGGAGAAAGTAGCGCGCGACCTGCGCAGCCGCCTGTCTGATAAAATATCAAAGCAGAGTTATGTTTTTATTGAAAAGGCAAATCCCAACAAGCTGCTTACCAACCTTACTGCTGATGTGGATTCGATAAAAACATTCGTATCGCAGGCAATAGTATCTATCGCATCGTCCATCTTTATTATAGTAGGCGTAAGCGTGCTGCTGCTCACTATCAACTGGCGGCTGGCCCTGTGTATTGTTGGCATTATACCCATCATCGGCGGTACATTTTTTTATGTGCTGAAAAAGGTAAGGGTGTTGTTTATTGAAAGTCGCGCAGTTATCGACTGGCTTAATAAAGTTATTAACGAAAGCATTTTAGGCGCAGCACTTATCAGGGTGATCAACTCGCAGCAACTGGAATATGTCAAATTCCTGGAGGCTAATACAAAAGCAAAAGGCTACGGACTGCGCATATTGAATATGTTTGCGGGATTGATACCTATCATCACCTTTACCTCGAACATGGCTACGCTATGCATATTAATGCTGGGCGGCCATTACACCATTGAGGGCAAAATGACCTTGGGCGAGTTTTCACAGTTTTACAGTTACCTTTCTATGCTCATCTTCCCGATACTCATCATAGGTTTTATGAGTAATATTATTGCACAAGCAACGGCGTCCTATCAGCGTATTTTCAGCGTGTTGGATAGCCCGGAACTGCCGCCAACAGGCGACATAACCGAACCGCTGAAAGGGAAGGTGGAATTAAAAGATGTTTCGATGCTGTACGGGCAAAAGCCTGCCCTAAAGGATGTTTCTTTTTCGGTTGAACCGGGTTCGAAAATAGCTGTGATAGGCCCAACGGCTGCCGGCAAAACACAATTGCTTTATTTGCTTACGGGTTTGATAAAACCAACAAGCGGAGAGATAGCGTTTGACGACAAAAGCATTGATGCTTACAATAGTGAAGTATTCCACAGCCAGGTAAGTTTGGTTTTCCAGGATAGTATCATTTTTAACATGAGTATTCGCGAGAATATTGCGTTCAGCGATACGGTGACCGATGAATCACTTGAAAAAGCTATTGAAACGGCTGAATTAAGGGATTTTATTGATTCCCTGGATGATGGATTGAGCACAATCGTTTCAGAGCGTGGTTCCAGCTTGTCGGGCGGCCAAAAACAGCGCATTATGCTGGCCCGGGCGCTGGCGGTTAACCCTAAAGTGTTATTACTGGATGATTTTACTGCAAGGGTGGACAACCGCACGGAGAAAAAGATACTACAAAACGTACAGAAGAATTATCCTGGCTTAACGCTGATATCGGTAACGCAGAAGATACAGTCGATTGAACATTATGATAAGGTGATCGTGCTGACGCAGGGCGAAATAGTAGCCATCGGCAAGCATGATGAACTAATGCATAGCAGCCCTGAATATGTGCAGATATTCAACTCGCAGCAAAGTACCAATAATTACGAAACAGCTGTTAAACAATAATCCGGAAGCAACATGGACTATAATTTGAATAAACTTTCGGCCAAACAGCAAAAAACGTCAACCCTGGTGGCGTTAAAAAAACTGCTGCAACTGATAGAACACGAACGCAAGAATTTGTGGATGGCGCTTTGTGCCATATTGGTAAACTCATCGCTTACCTTACTGGGGCCATACATTGTGGGCCAAACCATTAATAATTATATGCAGGGCGCGCATAAGGATTACAACGGTGTGGTTAGAAATGGATGTGTATTACTGGCTATGTTCCTCACAGCCTTGGTGAGCGGCTATTTACAAACCAAACTGATGGGCGGCATCGGTCAGCGCATGTTGTTTACGTTGCGTAACGCCATATTTGGTAAACTACAACAGTTACCGGTGGACTTTTTTAACCAGAATAAAGCCGGCGACCTGATCTCGCGCGTGAATAACGATACAGACAAGATCAACCAATTTTTCTCACAATCGCTTATGCAGTTTATTGGCAGTTTAGCTACCATGATAGGTGCGGGTGTTGCTTTGCTGGTGATCCATACTAATTTAGGGCTGGTGGCTTTATCGCCGGGCCTGCTTATTTTGTTGTTTACTTTCGTCGTTTCGCCGTGGGTGAAAAAGACCAATGCGTCAAACATGAAAAGCATTGGCGGCATGAGCGCCGAAATACAGGAAAGCTTGAATAATTTCAGGGTGATCATAGCTTTTAACCGCCGCGATTATTTCCGTAAACGGTTTGATGAAGCCAATAAACAAAACTATCGCACGGCGATAAAGGCCGGTGTTGCCAATAACATTTTTCTGCCGGTTTACAGTTTTTTCTCCAGCATGTCGCAGTTGCTGGTGGTGATATTCGGGTTGTATCTCATCAGCCAGCATAATATGCAGGTAGGTTTTTTGGTGAGTTACATCTTGTACGCCACTTACTTTTATAACCCGTTAAGGCAACTGGCTTCGTTATGGGCAAACTTCCAGGCTGCGATGGCAAGTTGGGACAGGGTGTCGGACATCATCTCGCTTGAAAATAACCTGGATGTTGTTGAAATTAAAGCAGAAGAAAAATCAGATACGTTGCTTGAATTTAAGAATGTGCATTTTGGTTATGTGCCTGAGCATGAAATATTGCATAATGTAAGTTTTAAGCTTGAACGCGGGAAAACATACGCGCTGGTTGGCCCGACAGGTGGCGGAAAAACTACCACGGCTTCGCTCATTGCGCGTTTGTATGATCCCTCAAAAGGCGAAGTGTTGCTGGATGGGAGGGATATCCGTTCGTATCAGCCTGAAGAAAAAACAAAAATGATAGGTTTTATTTTGCAGGAACCGTTTTTATTTACCGGCACTGTGAAAGAAAATATATTGTATGGCAATGAACTATACCTGGAGCATAGTAATGAAGCCTTTGAGCAGGTAATAACCGATGCGGGTTTAGGTGACCTGCTGGCTTTATTTGATGAGGGACTTGATACCAAAGTTACAACAGGCGGCGATGGTATAAGCCTTGGCCAGAAGCAGCTGATCGCTTTTATGCGGGCTGCTTTACGTAATCCTGAAATATTGATACTTGATGAAGCTACTGCTAATATCGACACCGTTACCGAGAAGTTATTGGGCAATATATTGGATAAGCTGCCGGATACCACTACACGTGTTATCATCGCCCACCGGTTGAATACTATAGAGAATGCTGACGAGATATTTTTTGTAAATTCAGGTGAGGTGGTCACTGCAGGTTCATTTGACCACGCGGTCAATATGCTGCTGCATGAGAAAAGGGTGAGTTAATTATTGCCTGCCGGGAAAAGATGTTGATATAACATTTATTATATTTACACTTGTATAAATTTGGTACCTGATTATGTATAAATATACCGGCGAGGAAGGAATATTAGTAGCTATTGATTGCATTATATTTGGTTTTGATGGCTCGGACCTGAAATTGCTGTTGGTGCAACGGGGGATCGAACCCGAAATACACAAGTGGAGCCTGATGGGTGGCTTTATAAAGCATAATGAAAGCCCAGATGATGCAGCTAATCGCGTACTTGAGCAACGCACCGGGTTGAAAAATGTGTATATGGACCAGTTCCAGGTATTTGGCAAGCCAGACAGGGACCCGGTTGAACGGGTTCTGTCAATAGCTTATTTCGCGCTGATCGACATACATAAATACGAGAAACAAATAAGCGATGAGTTCCATGCTGAATGGTTCCTGTTAAATGAAATGCCTAACCTGATATTCGACCATAATGAAATGGTTAAACTGGCTAAAAGGCAATTACGCTACAAAGCGGCACTTCACCCCATATTATTCCAGTTGCTGCCCGAAAAGTTTACTATCCCGCAATTGCAGGCTTTGTATGAGGGTGTTTACCAAACTACGTTTGATGACCGTAACTTCAGCCGCAAATTATTATCAACGGGTTTATTGGTAAAACAGGCCGAAAAAGATAAGCAATCATCAAAAAAAGGAGCTTTTTACTATAAGCTTGATCAATCGCACTATTTGGAGAATTTTGAATCGTTTTTAAACCTGGTACCCAATCCTGATAAGTTTTTTTGATCCCACTGAAATAAACTTATTATTAATTTTTTAACCCAATGCTAAAAAGAGAAGGTATTTTCTCTATTTTTTAGGCATAATGTATTGCTTTTGAGTACCTTACTAAATATTTTCTTACAAAGAATTTATAACGGCCATATACTATACTTTTTTATACGTGGGGAAAATCTTAAGATCGGCGGCGATAGTTATTTTGTTGTTGAGTTGGTGTTTATCGACCCATGCACAAGGAACTACAAGTAAAGGCACGGAGTTTTGGACGGCCTACATGGGCAATACAAATCCGCCAATAGCCGGAAGTATCCAGCCCAGCGTAATGGTTTTGTATATTACATCTGATGTAAGCACCACCGGCGTTGTAAGTATAGTTGACGGAAGCTTTTCACAGGCATACACGGTAACCGCCCATCAAATAACCAGTATAAATATACCCTCAAGTGCCTTTTTAAGTTTACAGGGAATTTTTAAAAAAGGTATTCATATTACAGCTGTGGAACCGGTGGCTGTGTACGCGCATATATTCGCACAAAACTCATCGGGGGCAACTTTATTGCTTCCGGTTAATACTTTGGGCCGGGATTATTATTCCATCAATTATACGCAGCAAGCAAATGAAGATGCTTCCTATTCGGAGTTTATGGTTATTGCAACAGAAGATAATACTACAGTTAATATAACCCCAACAGCTCCATTATTGGATGGTAAACCAGCCGGCAGCACCTTCCAGATAACGCTAAACAAAGGCGATGTATACCAGGGGCAGGCGAATACCGATCTTACCGGAACGCGTATAACTTCAATTAGTGCGGGCACAAATACGTGTACAAAAATAGCGGTTTTTAGCGGCAGCGGGCGCGTATATATTGGCTGCACCCCTTTAAATAAAAATGGTAAACCAACCGATAATTCATCAGATAATCTTTTTCAGCAGGTTTACCCAACAGCTTCGTGGGGGAAGAATTACATGACGGTACCCCTAAAAAGCAGGAATTATGACATTTTCAGGGTGGTTTTAAGTACGCCCGGCACTACTGTAAAGGTTAACGGAACAGTAATTAATGCCACACAGTTTGTTAACGGGTCGTATTATGAATTTGGGTCGAACATTCCCAACATTATTACGGCCAACCAACCAATACAGGTAGTGCAATATGCAGTTACCGAAGGCGATAACTTAACTTGCGGGGTTGACCCTAATGATATTGGCGACCCGGAGATGATATACTTAACGCCACTTGAACAAACTATTGACAGGGTAACATTATTTTCGGCGAGTAATTATGCCATACTCAGGAGCTTTATAAACATTGTAATTAAAACCGCGGCTGTACCTTCGTTTGTGATAGATGGCGCGCATTACCCTGCGTTTACAACTATGCCGGGTAACCCTTTGTATTCTTATGCCCAGATCCCGGTTACATCGGGCCATAGCCATACCATAAATGCGGGTACAGGTTTTAATGCGATAGCTTATGGTTTTGGCGATAAAGAATCGTATGGATACGCAGCCGGTACAAACTTGCAGGACCTGAATAGTTTTGTCGCACTTCAGCAGCCGGGGACCACTACGCTGCAATCAAACGGGTGTACCGGGGTGTTGTATAACCTGGTGCTTAGTTTGCCATTTATACCTATAAGCCTAACCTGGGACCTCAAAAATGGCACGGTGCCAATTGTTATTAATAACCCAACCTACACAACGGTGCAGAAGGATGGCGGTACTTTATACCTGTTTACCTATCCCGGGAAGCCGACGACTTATCCAATAGGGAGTTATACTGCGCAGGCAACTGTAATTAACCCGGATGCTGATCTTTGCAACCGGGAACAGCAATATCAATTGGATTATAAAGTGTCGGAACCGCCTGTTGCCGATTTTATATTTAGTGATGCCTGTTTGGGCGATGGAACAGCATTTACAGATAAATCGACCATATACGCCACAACAAGTGCATGGTTATGGGACTTTGGCGACGGGCAAACCTCGAATTTGCAAAACCCCGTACATAGTTATATCGAGCCGGGTAAATACACGGTGAACATGACAATAACCGATATTGACGGATGCACATCAACAAAGGCATTACCTGTGATCATTAGTCCTAAGCCCGTTGCTAATTTTACGGTACCGGGCCCAACCTGTTTAGGCAACCCGGTGGTGTTTACTGACCAGTCGACAATAAGCGAGGGCACTATAGTAAAATGGGCATGGAATTTTGGGGATGGCGAAATAGACACGCTTACAGCTAATACCCCAACCGTTAGCCATACTTACAATAAAACAGGTACAAATACGGTTAGTTTAACTACGATATCGGACAATGGTTGTATAAGCCCTGTGTTTTCGCAAGTGATAACAATTAGCCCGGTGCCGGTAGTTGATTTTTCGCTGCCTGATATTTGCCTTGGCGATGCCGTTGCCCAGTTTACCGATAAAAGTACCATAGCTGATAATACTGAAGCCAACTTTACTTACCTGTGGAATTTTGGCGATCCGAATGCAGGGGCGGCAAACCCTAACACGTCTACCTTAAAAAATCCAAAGCATACTTATAGCAGTGCGGCAAACTATAATGTAACACTAACTGTACAATCCAAATATGGCTGTAGTTATACAACAACGCATCAGTTCACTGTAAACGGGTCGAACCCTGTTGCAGGTTTCAGTATTGAAAATAATAATAGCTGTAGCAGCGATGCCGTAATATTCGATGAAAACTCCATAGTTGATTTTGGTAACATTACCCGTTTGGTGTGGTATTTTGATTATAACAATAGCCCAACAGATTCAACTGTGTATACACGGGAAACAATGCCGGCCGATAAAAAGTATAGCCATAGCTATGGCTTGTTTAATACCGGGAATACAAAAAACTACGAAGTAAGGTTAATAGCCTATTCCGGAAATTCGGTGGCATCGTGCTCCAGCGTACATGATGCTACTGTTACCCAAATAGTAAACCCCATAGTGGCTTTGATACCTGTAAATGATATTTGCCAGGGAGCTAATCCCATACAACTAACGGTAGACACAAAAGGATTTACAGGTACCGGTGTATTCAGCGGAACAGGAGTATCGCCCGCAGGCATATTTAACCCTGCCATAGCCGGGCCGGGTACGGCAACTATAAATTATATATATACTTCAAATGGGTGTAGTTATACTACATCGGAACAAATAAATGTGATTGCTGACCCCACTGTTACTGCCGACCCTGTGGTTAATATGCTTGAGGGCGACCCGGTGGTACTAAATGCAAAAGCAACAGGTAACGACCTTACTTATAAGTGGACGCCATCCATCGGACTGAATCATGATAATGTATTAAACCCGGTTGTAAATGCTGTAGACAACACCACCTATACTTTAACTGTTACTTCGGCTGATCATTGCACGGCGCAGACAAGTGTTGAGGTATTGGTAAAGAAAAAACTGGTTGTACCAAGCGCGTTTACGCCGAATGGCGATGGTATAAATGATACCTGGCAGATAAAATATATTGAAGATTACCCCGGTTGTACCATTGATATATTTAACAGGTACGGTGAGAAGATATACTCGTCTGTTAATTACGCGGTAGAGTGGGATGGAACTTACAAGGGCAGTTATTTGCCAACAGGCACTTATTACTATATTATCAACCCAAAGAACGGGCGAAGTACGATGTCGGGTCCGGTTACTATTATCAGGTAATTTATGATAGTGACAATTATCTGTCGACTTTAACGTTATTTACCCGGGAAAACCTAGAACTAAAACAATTTAATTTAGCCGGAACGTATCCGGAAAGTTACCCAAAATGTCGGGTAAGTATATACAACGGATAGGGAGAAAAGCTATATTCGTTTGTTGGTTATCCTGCTCTGCGGGCAGCGCATGCAATTAAACTTATCTATTACAGGCACTTTTACTATATTTATTGTTCTCAGCATTGAAGGAACACAATGTGAGGCATGTAGCAATTATTTAGATAGATGAAGAGAGTTTTATTTTTATTAATCTTATTAATCTTATTAATAACAAGTGTAAATGTAATAATGGCGCAACAACGCCCCCAGTACACACAATATGTTTTTAATAATTTTTTGTTAAATCCGGCACTTAGCGGTATTGAAAATTATACCGATGTTAAGGCAGGCTACCGCAGCCAATGGACGGGTTTACAAGGCGCCCCGGTAACCAGCTATCTGACTGTAAACGCCCCGTTGGGCAGCGACTTTATAAATGGTGATGCCACCGAAATGCCCACTGCCGGTGGTACCGACCCTGCCAGCAGGTCATACACCCAATATTACCAGGCTGCGCCGCCGCATCATGGCATAGGCTTTACGCTGGTAACAGACAAGGCCGGGCCAATCACCGCTACTAATATTGATGCAACTTATGCCTACCACATTGGTTTAACCAGCACGCTTAACCTGGCTGTGGGTGTAGCCGCAGGTGTTAGCCGTACCACTTTAAATACTTCTGAACTTACGCTGTTTACACAAAACGATCCGGCGATTGATAACGGCAGTCCAGGTGTGTGGAGCCCCGATTTGGGTGTGGGTGTTTGGGCCTATTCGTCAAATTATTATTTTGGTGCTTCGGTACAATCATTGTTGCCGCAAAAGCTTTATATCAACTCCAATAACGCCATCGACCAAAGTAAATCGGTGCCGCAATACTTTTTTACCGCCGGTTATAAGTTGTTTTTGTCTGATGATCTTTCGCTCATGCCATCGGTAATGATAAAGGAAATACAACCGGTGCCTTTTACTTACGATATTAATATGAAATTATCATTCAGGGATGTATTCTGGATAGGTGGTTCATACCGCAGGGATGATTCATTTGGTGTATTGGCAGGCTTTAATATCAGTTCGCTTATAAATGTGGGTTATTCGTATGATATTACCACATCGGGATTAAACACAGTGAGCAATGGTACGCACGAAATTGTGCTGGGGATATTATTGAATAACAGGTATAATGTTACCTGTCCGCAGCATTCATTTTAAGCCCCCCGGCCCCTTGAAGGGGAATACGAAGGGAAGCTTTGAAATCAGAACAAATCAGAATGTGTGCCGGTTCGCACTAATTCCAAAAGATTTATTTGTTCATTCTCATCCCAGATAAGCAACAGGTCGGGTTTTACATGGCATTCCCAATATCCTTTATAATTGCCACTAAGTTTATGAGGTTTGTGATTTTTGCCAAGCCCTTTGTGTCCATCTTCGGCAAGTACATTAATTAGCTGTTGCAGCAAATGGAAATCTTTTTCAGAACGTTTTTTGAGTAATTTAAGATCCTTAAGGAATTTTGTTGAAGTAACTATTTGATACATAAATACTATCAAATGCTGTTAAATAGTTCATCAACGCTTTTAAATTTCTTTCCGTTTCCTGCCTTTAATTCGTTCATAGCTGCTATGGTATCAGCATTGGGCACATTTTTTTCTTTCTTTACTTTGACAGATATGCCCATCTCTTTTAAGAATTCCTTAACAATATGGGTTTTATTGTCTGGTACGTTTATTTCGAGTGTTTGCATATACAAAAATACACATTCTGCTACCAAAATAAAAAATACTGTTTTACAATTCCTTCCTTAACCTTGCTACCGGGATATTCATTTGTTCGCGATATTTGGCTACGGTGCGGCGGGCGATGTTGTAACCGGCATCCTTTAATATTTCGGTTAGTTTTTCATCGGCAAGCGGGTGGCGCTTGTCTTCTTTGCCAATGTGTTCTTCCAGTATTTTCTTAACCTCTTTGTTTGATACTTCTTCGCCGCTTTCAGTTTGAATGGCTTCTGAGAAGAATGATTTCAGCAGGAATGTGCCATGCTCCGTTTGCACATACTTAGAATTTGCCACACGCGATACGGTTGAAATATCCATACCTATCTTATCGGCGATATCCTTTAATATCATCGGTTTCAGATTTTTATCATCACCGGTTAAAAAGAAATCATACTGATACTGCATTATGGCGTTCATGGTTTTCAGCAGCGTTTGCTGGCGCTGTTTTATAGCGTCGATAAACCACTTTGCCGAATCGAGCTTTTGCTTAACAAACTGTACCGCCTCTTTCAGCTTCCTATCCTTCTGTGCGGCTTTGTCATAATGCTGGAACATTTCCTGGTAGGAGCGGCTCACCCTAAGCTCGGGCGCATTTTTCGAATTAAGGGTGAGTATGAGTACCCCATCGCTGTTTATGATGTGGAAATCAGGTATTACCTGTAACTGCTTGGTGTTTATCTCATTGCTATCGCCCGGTTTGGGGTTTAGCTTTAATATCTCATTTACCACCCCGCGCAATTCTATCGAATTCATATTCAGCGATTTCTCCAGCTTGTCGTAATGCTTGCGGGTAAATTCATCTAAATAATGCTCAACAACATTTATAGCTTTTTTTATGATAGGGTCGTTAGGGTCTTTTCTGCGCAGCTGTATCAAAAGGCATTCCTGCAAGCTGCGGGCGCCAACACCGGGAGGGTCGAAACTTTGAATTACGGCCAGCATTTCTTCAACTTCGTCGTCGTCGGCCAATACATTTTGCGAGAACGCCAGGTCGTCGGTAAGCGACATGATGGGCCTGCGCAGGTAGCCGTCATCATCCAAACTGCCTATTATCTGCTTACCTATCCTGAAATCCTTATCCGATAGCGGCAACAGGTCGAGCTGCGATTGCAGGTTTTCGAAGAACGAGCTTTGTACGGCAATGGGTATTTCTTTACGTTCATCTTCGTCGTCGCCATTTTGGTCGTACCGCGAGCCGTAATCATTTATATTATCTTCCTGCAGGTAATCATCAATGTTGAACTCATCCATTTCACCATGTTCCTCCTCGCTGTTGAAGTTGTCTTCATCAGGGTCACGGTCGGGATATTGTTCTTCGGGTTCGTTTAAGTTAGTTAAACTAAGATCTTCCAGGGCGGGGTTTTCCTCCAGTTCCTCTTTTATTCGCGTATCTAACGAAACCGTTGGCACCTGCAACAATTTAATAAATTGTATTTGCTGGGGCGATAGTTTCTGTAGGAGCTTTTGTTGAAGGTTCTGTTTTAGCATAATTAGACGTTGCAAAAATACATCTTTTTACCAGCATTTAAACGCAAAAAAGAGGCATATAGTTAAAGTGGTAAACCAAAAAAAAGATATTTGTTTGGTTTAGCCAATATTTTATTGATACTTTTAAAAATACATTAAACCAATTTCATATGTCAGTAGCAAAAGAATTTAAAGAATTTGCCATGCGGGGCAACGTGGTTGACCTTGCAGTGGGTGTTATTATTGGTGCCGCTTTTGGTAAGATCGTTACCTCGCTGGTTAACGATATCATCATGCCGCCTATTGGCTATTTAACTGGTGGCATTGATTTTAAAAACCTGAAAGTTGTAATAAAACAAGGCGATCCGCTTAAAAAGATAGCCGATGTTTCTATCAACTATGGTAATTTTATTAATACTGTGATCGAGTTCCTGATCATTGCCTTTTGTATTTTTATGGTGGTGAAAGCTATAAATTCGATGAAAAAACCTGAACCTGAGGTTGTAGCAGCTGATCCGGAACCAACAAAAGAAGAAGTTTTATTAACACAGATACGCGACCTGTTAGCGAAAGGGAAATAATAGCTGTAATGATATAAATAGTTAAGGGCCGGGACTAAAGTTACGGCCCTTAACTTTTATTGTCAAAAGGTTTTGGGCAGTTTGGGGTCGGTTAAAATTATGAAATCGCCCATTTTAGCGAATTTACTCCAATCGGGGTTTTCAAAGCTATCATCGCTATAAACTGCTATGTTTAGCACACGCACTTTCCTGTCGTAATGTTTTAGCTGCTCGGGTATGCCCAGCTTTTCCTCGCTGTGGAAGCCGCCGTTTATTTGCAGTATTTTGTATCCGCGGTGCGCCCTGGCAAATTTGGCTATCGACCAGCCCATCGTAGCATCCCATAAATTTTGTGCCTGGTACATTTGCATGCCCGGCATGGAAGCATGGCCACCCATAATTTGATCGAACTTTGTTAGGTAAGGGCCGGTTGCCGTATCGATAGGCAGAGGTGGCAGATAGGATTTACCTACGGCGTCCAACTGTTGCAGGCTATTTAGACCCAGCCGGTTAACCATATTGGTATACCGCGCAGGTGCGTTGGCAGCAACAACTGGTACATGGTTGCTTTTTGCAAATTCAATTAATGGCTGGTAATCCTTATAATTTGGCCATACACGGGCATCTATCCTGAAATTCTTTTCACGTATCAGCCCTGCCAGGTATTCATTTAAAACTGTTTGGCAATCGGTTTCGAACATTTCCATTGAAAGGGCTATTTTACCGGGATAACTGCCTGCCAATTTGTTCAATAATAAATACTCCAGCTTGTGCCCTGTTGAATCGTTGTGTTCTTCGCCAAAAAATAAAACATCGGCTTTATCCATTTGGGCGATGATGTCATCAATGGTAGCGGGCTTTTGGGTTTGGGTATTATATATTTTGTAGTGCGTACTCAAACTATCCTGGCAAAAAGAGGAAAAAGGTAGCAAGAGTATAGCTAAAACGACTGCGAATTTCATAATTTGATATGTGCGGGAAATTTACATTTTTTAATTTTAATAACAATTTGTTAATGAAACCTTAAAAGTATACCAACTTTGGTGTGAAAACCGTTGTTTACTTTTATGAACTGATATTCTAAAAAAATAAAGATATGACTAATTCAATCCTGGAAATAACAGAAAACGAATATTTGATAAAGCTTAACAGGAGCAATTTTAACCTGTCGTTCATCCGCAGTTTGTTGAAAATGGTTGAAGTAGCCAATCCATCTGACGATCATATGGTGATCCACGAAAGGCACATGGCGCCAAACCAAAATTATTCATCGGAGCCTGATTATTTCAGCTCGCTGGAAGAAAAATAGGTCCTGCCTGTTTGTACGACCTTCTGTATAAAGCAAAAAAAAGACGCCCCGAAACGGGAGCGTCCTTAAATAATATTTTCCTTTCCTGTTAGAACTGCCTGTATCCGCCTCTTACCACCTGCTGCTTGTCCATTTGGGCCATTTGGGTTTTCATCATTTTTATCTGATCGGTAAGCAGTTTGTTTTTATCATCTTTCGAAGCTTCTGACAAATACATTTGCGCCTCGCGCTTGTTGCGTTTTGCCATTGCTATACCGGCAAGGCTTAGTTTTGCCAAAGCGGTATTGTGCGACATTTTCATACCCAGTTGTAACGCTTTCTTGAAGTACTTCTCTGATTTCATGGGCGCTTTGCGCGATTCGGTTAAACCGATCAATAGGTTGTAATAACCGTGCTGGTTTTTATTCAGCTCTTTTTCGTAATCCTTAATTTTCAAAAGCCATGCTTCGGCTTTGTCGTTGTTCTCTTTACGCAAAAACCATTGGGCT